>OGEP01000812.1_pt1 | contig 40680 bp, 29 predicted proteins | sample 1570721 | NCBI WGS metagenome assembly OGEP01 (sample SAMEA2582131, study PRJEB24529) | metagenome | biome: Human gut stool | place: China | collected 2011 | reverse complement strand
GAAAATGAACCATATTAGTACTGATATATATAAATAATTTAGATCACTTACTTATGAAAAATTAAAACAATACAACCAATAATTTTGTCACAAACAAACTCTTCATTTTATCTAATGTTCTATTTCAGATTATCCATTACGTTTTCTATTTGCATTAGTATTACCGACAAATAATCAACGCAAATAATATTGTGAAAAGTTAAGTAGCTTTGAGGCATTTGAGTATCAGAAATACAACCATTCAAATGGATTATTTCTTTTTCTCTCATCTGGAACTTAAGACTGAAGGACTCGCCTAACGGAGTAAAGGAAAACTCTTTATGGCACTTACGAAGCATTAAGTCCAAATCCTTCTTAAATAAAAGAAGTTCCTCTATGCTAACATTGCAAACTGTTGAAACCTTAAAAATAGAACTTATAAGTTCAAGACTAAGCTGAAGATAATCAACACTCACACTACGTTCAAAATCATAAAAGCGGATAAAAAAAGAATCGTCTTCATTTCTTACAAGAATTTCATTCATGGCATTTTCCTAAATTTTTTATTTCAATAAGCACATCATCCATATCAGCCTCCAGCTCAGGCAAAAATGTCTGATCAAAAAGGCATCCGACTTCCAAACAACTACCAGTCTGTTCTTCAACGATCACAAACTTTTGTTTGATATGTCCCATATTCTCCCATTCCAATTCAACTCTTAACCGCTCGTTCAAGGAAGAATATACAATCTTATGAATACGTTGCTGATACAACAAATTGATATAGTTCTTTAGGGCAAGTAAATCCTTCTGATTAGTCTTATATGTTGCATTCATAGTAAAAATTGATTTCTTAATTTTTACATCAAAAGTCAGAATATCTTCCTTCTCTCTATCGACCAAGAGGAAATTATACCATTGCATAATTGGTATTCTTTCCGAATTATAAAAAATTATATTTTTCATTCAATTACTGAAAATAATTATACGATTTACTTTGCTGTTCACTATCACAGAACCATATCTTGCTGACTTCGATATAATACCAATAGCATTGGTTGTCTCTATCCCTTTTTGTGGAAAAAGATTTTTGCCATATTTTGATTTTTCCAGTAAAGGTAAGGTTATATTCTAAAATAACGAAATGCATGTCCTTTTTTTACGGTTCTTATTTTTGCTAAAACTTTCTGTTTAGATATAATTAGGAAGCCTATTGGTTTTTCCTTTTATTTATTACTTTGACAATCTCAAATATAATTTTGATTATTGCACTAGTCGAAAAAGCTAATACGGTAATGGTCGTCATTATATTATTAGAAGATAGTTTATATATTCCCCAATAAAATATGAGGACTAATGCAAAAATAAGAATAATATATAGCCAATAGGTATATTGGTTGAATAAATATATTTCTGCCGTTTTTCGGAATTTAGATTTCTTATTCCATTTATTATAAAGTTGACTACTGGGATTTTTTATCCATTGCTCCAGATATTTTCTGGTATATTCTTCCTTATTCTTGAAATCTAATCCATCCCAATAATTTTGTTCTCCTTCTTTTTTTAGTTCTGTATATGCCAAGTAAAGAGTGTAGAAATCGTAAAATACATAGTAATTTGTCACTATAAACAGGTTGGCAAGCAGGGTTAATATATCATATACATCTTTATTCTCAGCAAATCCTTGTTTTATAAGGTAGATGCCATAGCATTTACATATTGTAGTTATATCGTTTAAATCTATATTAAGTTCATCGAAAATAACGTTGGTCAATCCTCTTAAATAAATCTGGTCATCCGTATTGGTTTTATGGCTTAATTCAATGATGTGAGGTGTTTTATATTTGGTTTGTGCTAATTCTGCTGCCCATTCAATCCATTCGAGAGTAATATCGAAGTTGGCATCTTCTATCGCTATTTTGTAGAATACCAGTTTTGCAGTTGATGGTACTTTAGTTAGTATTTCATTTGTACATAGATTTATTTTATTTTCCATCACATAGTACTTTAATAATCGTCACATTATCAAAATGAGTATTATTAGGAATGAGCATTTACAATTCTCTAACAGGCTCTGTTATTCCAAGAAAGCCGAGATTATAAGAACTTTTAAAAAATCATTCGCATTCAACAGCATCATTGTTGTCTACTTTACTTAAAAGCATCAGATTATGTCCCCATGGTAAAACTGCGACAAGTTATCGCAGTTTTGGGGCGCAAACATTATATCTTTTATAAAATCGTTTCATATCCTATAGATTCCGAGGAGATAATTCCATATCAGGAAACTGTTCCTTTAAATCTACTGAAAGTAGCTTAACGACACCACTACCATATCTGCTCTCTAAATTAGCAATTTGCCAATATTCCAATATGCAGAATTAACCGTACTGTTTACTTGGCGGGCAATAGTGATTCGGGCTGTCTGAATCTCAGATACAGCCTGTTGCAATACTTTGGCATATTCACTATCGTTTATTTTCATTATATCTTTTGTCATTGTATAATATTTAATCGTTATATCTTTGCGTAAAGGTAGGGCTATATTCTGATATTGAAAAGATTTATATTGTAATTTGTGCAGGCTGTATTTAATTAGTTTAAGTGCAGTTCATGATTGTAGTGAATTACACTTTCTTTATATTTGCGAATCATTATAAGTGTGTGAATAAAAAATATCTTAGAATGTGTATGGATTATATAGAAACAGAACGATTAATATTACGGCATTTCACAGAAAAAGATGTAAATGCTTTATTTACGATCCTTAATGATAAAGATGTAAATGTATTTCTGCCTATGTTTCCGTTAAAGGATATAGAAGAGGCAAAAGAGTATCTCCTATACATAGAAAATTATATCCAGCAAAAAGGGTTTTATTATGCAATTTGCCTGAAGGAAGATAACATACCTATTGGGTGTATTCATGTAAGTGCAGACGATAGCCATGATTTAGGTTATAGTATCAGCAGGAATTTTTGGCATAAAGGCATTTGCACCGAAGCCTGCCGAGCTGTGATCGATATGCTAAAACAAACTGATATTCCATACATTACAGCTACTCACGATGTGAATAATCCGAGAAGCGGAAAAGTAATGCAGGCAATAGGTATGGTATACAAATACTCTTATGAAGAATTGTGGCAACCCAAAAATATATTGGTTACATTTAGAATGTACCAACTTAATTTTGATGGAGATGAAAATAGGGTTTACAGAAAATATTGGAATAAATATTCTACTCATTTTATAGAAGAAATACCTTAAATTTATGATTATTCTTATTGCAGGAGATACGCATACGGGAAAGACCTTGCTAGCACAAAAGCTATTGGAGAAATATAAATATCCCTATTTGTCAATAGATCACTTGAAGATGGGAGTTATTAGAAGTGGACAATGTAAATTGTCTACTGATAGTAATGATACAGAACTAACAAACTATCTGTGGCCAATCGTCAGGGAGATGATAAAAACCTGTATTGAAAATTCCCAGAATATGATTATTGAAGGATGTTATATTCCTTTTGGCTGGGAAAAGGATTTTACGGATGAATATGTAGAACAAATAAAATACGTATGCCTTATATTCAGTCAGGAATATATAAAGCATAGTTTCCAGAATATTCTGGAATATGAAAATGTTATAGAAAAAAGGCTCTCAACAGATGTAACCTTTGAGGATGTAAGTAAAACCAATAGGTATAATTTGGAACAATGTATATCAAGAAAGTATAATTATATTCTAATAGACAAGAACTATCAAATAAATATAGATGATATAATATGAATTATATCTTCTTCATCTCCGTTTTTAAAGAATACACTTACTTACATGTACATGTTGGCATCATCTACATGCACATGTTATCCTTCTTTACATGTACATGTCAATATTGCTAACATGCACATGTAAGTATCTCCATTCTTTAAAAAAGTATCGCCTTTACTTTAAAGATATTGTGATTTAAGTGCTATCCGCATGGGATTCTATTAAATTTTACTTATTTTTGCATAGAACTTCTTGTAGAAGTAACCTTTAACCAATCGAAACTCAGATGAAGAAAATAGTCACATCCTTATATCTATTATGTTGTGTATGTATGTGTCAGCTCCATGCCGCCAACAATGTTGTAGACTCCCTTTTATCCCAACTGGACCATGTAATTCAAAACCGCCCTGTATACATCGAGCAAAAAGAAAAGAAGTTGAACGACCTGAGACAAGCCTTGAGACAACGCATTTCTGACGAAAACCGCTTTACCCTGTTGGGGGAATATCTGGATGAATACCGTTCCTACAACACCGACTCTTCGCTCTACATCTCACGCGAGAGATATCAGGTAGCCCTGCGAATGAAAAACAAGGAACATCAGGACAACGCCCTCATGAACACTGCCGAGATTATGGGCACAGCAGGCATGTATAAAGAAGCAGTCGACCTGATGCATAACGTACAAATCAATCATCTACCTGATGACCTGCACCCGTATTATTACCATATTTACCGCACCGTCTATGGCCTCATGGCCGATTATGCCGTTACGGAACAGGAGAAAAAACTCTATGCCGAGATAACGGATAGATACCGTGATTCCCTGCTATTGGTCAACAAAGACAATCTTCTGGTGTACACGCTGATTCAGTCCGACCAGCACAATGTGCGGGGCGAATTCGATAAAGCCATCCAGTTATTGACCGACTACCTGGCTGGACAGATAGACAATGTGCACGATGTGGCAATCTGTGCCTACACTTTATCAGAATCATACCGCCTGAAAGAAGACACAGAAAAAGAGAAGGAGTATTTGATTCTTTCCTCCATTGCAGACATGAAGTCCGCAGTGCGCGAATATATTTCTTTGAGGAAACTGGCTGTGTTGCTCTATCAGGAAGGAGACATAGACCGTGCTTATTCGTATCTGAAATTGTGTATGGACGATGCCGTATTCTGCAACGCCCGATTGCGTATTCTGGAAATCCTGCAAATCTTCCCCCTCATCAACGACACTTACCAGCAAAAGGCCGAAAAGCAACAGGAACAAATGAAATGGGCGTTAGTCTCTATCAGCTTGCTGTCCATCTTCCTGCTGATTGCCATCTTCTATGTGTATAAGCAGATGAAACGCGTAGCAGCCGCACGCCACGAAGTGATAGATGCCAACAAGCGTCTGAAAGAATTGAATGAAGAACTCCACCGCTACAATCTGCAACTGAAAGAAGCCAACCACATCATTGCCGAAAATTCCTACCTGAAAGAGGAATACATCGGTCGCTATATGGACCAGTGTTCCGTATATCTGGAAAAGATGGATAACTATCGGCGTTCACTGGGCAAGATAGCCGCTACGGGCAAGGTAGATGAGCTATACAAAAACATCAAATCTTCCAAGTTTATAGAAGAGGAACTGAAAGAATTTTATGCCAATTTTGATAATACTTTCTTGCAACTGTTTCCCACTTTTGTAGAAGACTTCAACACCCTGCTTGCCGAAGGGGAGCAGATTTACCCCAAGGTCAACGAACGAATGAGTACCGAACTGCGTATCTTCGCCCTTATCCGTTTGGGAATTACCGACAGTGTGAAGATTGCCCAATTCCTGCGCTATTCTGTGACTACCATTTATAATTACCGTACCAAAGTTCGCAATAAAGCTGCGGGCGACCGTGACCTACTGGAACAGGAAGTAATGAAAATAGGTAAGTCGAGAGACTAAAACCACACTTTTAAGGCATATAAGTGTCTTTTTTACGCTTATATTTTTACTACTTTTTTGGAACAATGCATCTTCTTGATGGCATTGATTATTAGTGTTTTATGTCTTATAAAACGCCTAAAACTACTACTTTTTCACTCTTTTCCCCCTTATTGCTTCCTCTTATCAGATACATTTGCATTGTTCCTTCACAGAGGGGACAAATGCATGTGAATCTATATTTTATTACTAACTTTAAACTCTTATATTATGCAAAAGTACAAAATGCCGATCAGGCTTCGAATCATGGTTTGTCTGATAGGAATGTTACTTCCGATGTGCATGTTCGCACAGCAAATCACAGTACAAGGTGTAGTGAAAGACCAGACCGGAGAAACCGTTATCGGTGCCAGTGTGGTGCAGAAGAACACAACGAACGGTACGATAACGGGTATCGATGGCGATTTTTCGCTGAATGTGCCTTCGGATGCCGTTATAGTAGTTTCATTCGTGGGCTATAAGTCTTTGGAAGTTTCCGTAAAAGGACAGAAACAGATTATGGTAACACTCTCGGAAGACAGTGAAATGCTGGACGAAGTAGTGGTTATCGGTTATGGAACCATGAAGAAAAGTGACCTTACCGGTGCTGTTTCCTCTTTGGGAAGCAAGGACATCAAAAATGCCCCCGTTTCTAACCTGGGACAAGCCATTCAGGGCCGCATCTCCGGTGTGCAGGTAGTGGATGCCGGAAAGCCCGGTGACAATGTATCTATCAAGATTCGTGGTCTGGGCTCCATTAACAACTGCGATCCGCTGGTGGTGATTGACGGTGTGCCCACCGACTTGGGACTGTCTTCACTGAACATGGCGGATGTGGAACGCCTGGACGTATTGAAAGACGCATCGGCTACAGCCATTTACGGTTCGCGTGGAGCCAATGGGGTAGTGATGATCACCACCAAGCGAGGAACGGAAGGGAAAGGCAAATTGTCGGTATCGGCTAATTGTGCTTTCCAGAATGCTACGAACATTCCTTCTTTGCTGAACGCAAGCCAGTATGCCGATTTGAGTAATGATATGATGGTGAACAGCGGTCGCAACCCGAACCCGAATTGGGCAAATCCTTCGGAACTGGGTGCAGGTACCGACTGGATGGACGAATTGCTGCGCACGGGTGTGATGCAGAACTATACGGTAAGTTATTCCGGAGGAAATGAGAAGTCTCATTATTATGTGTCCGGTGGTTTTCTCGATCAGTCGGGTACGGTGCGCAGTGTAAACTATCGCCGTTTTACGTTTCAGTCCAATAGCGACGCACAGGTGCTGAAGTGGTTGAAGTTCTCCAATAATATCACTTTCAGCACTGATACGAAGGATTCGGGCAGCTATAATATCGGTGATGCACTGAAAGCTCTTCCCGTTCTTCCGGTGAAGAATGAAAACGGTTCATGGAGTGGGCCGGAAGGTAATTCGGAATGGTACGGTAGCATCCGCAACCCGATAGGGCCTACGCAACTGAACAAGAGCCAGACGAAAGGTTATAACTTCCTTGCCAACCTGACGGCGGAATTGACTTTTACCAAATGGCTGAAATTCAAGAGTACTTTCGGTTACGATGCCAAATTTTGGTTCATCGATAACTTCACGCCGAAATATAACTGGAAGCCTATTCCGACGGAAGAAACTTCACGTTACAAGAGCGATAATAAATCATTCACTTACCTGTGGGATAACTATTTCCTGTTCGACCATACTTTTGCAGAAAAGCATCGTGTGGGAGTGATGGCAGGTTCATCTGCACAGTGGAATGAGAATGATTACCTGAATGCGCAGAAGAACGTCTTCATGTTCGATAATGTACATGAAATGGATAACGGTCAGGAGATGTACGCCATTGGCGGCAGTTCCAATGAATGGGCATTGCTCTCTTACATGGCACGTATCAACTACTCTTACGAAGACCGCTATATGCTGACGGCAACTGTCCGCCGTGATGGTTCCAGCCGTTTCGGTAAAAAGAACCGTTGGGGTACTTTCCCTTCTGTATCTGCCGCATGGCGCATTTCGCAGGAAAGCTGGTTCCCGAAGAATGACGTTGTGAACGACCTGAAAATACGTGTAGGATATGGAGTGACGGGTAGCCAGGCAAGTGTCGGCAATTATAGTTACCTGGCATCTTACAACACCAGTGTATATCCATTCGGAACAACGAGCGGCAATCAGACCGCATTGGTTTCCTCTACGCTTGCCAATCCTTACATCCATTGGGAAGAGGTAGCACAGACGAATATCGGTTTTGATGCTTCCCTGTTCAATTCACGGATCGTATTCTCACTGGATGCTTATCTGAAAGAGACAAGAGATATGTTGGTAAAGGCATCCATCCCCATCACATCGGGATTTGAAGATACCACCACTACTTATACGAATGCCGGTAAAGTGCGCAACCAGGGCTTGGAAATGAGTCTGCACACCATCAACCTGACCGGAGAACTGGGTTGGGAAACAAACGTGACCGCCACTTATAATAAGAATAAGATTAAGGACCTGAACAGCGCGGTTCCTTACTATATCAACCAGATCAACAACTCGTATGTCACGATGCTGGCAAAAGACTACCCGATTAATGCTTTCTACGGCTACGTGACGGACGGCTTGTTCCAAAACCAGGCGGAAGTGGATGCGCATGCCGTGCAGCCGGGAGCTGAACCGGGTGATATCCGTTTCAGGGATTTGAACAACGATGGTGTCATCAACGACAGTGACCGCACAGTGATTGGCAATCCCAATCCCAGTTGGTTCTTCTCAATGAACAACAACTTGTCTTATAAAGGATTCGAGCTTTCCGTATTCCTTCAGGGAGTGGCCGGCAATAAGATTTATAATGCCAACAATATCGACAATGTCGGTATGGCTGCCGCATACAACCAGACGACTGATGTGCTGAACCGCTGGCGCGGGGAGGGGACAAGCTACTCCATGCCGCGTGCCGTGTTCGGCGATCCTAACCAGAACTGCCGTGTATCCGACCGCTTTGTAGAAGACGGATCTTACTTGCGTGTGAAGAATATCACTCTCTCTTATACCTTCCCGAAACAATGGTTGCAGAAGTTGCAGATAGAGAATGCACGCCTTTCCCTTTCTTGTGAGAATGTGGCTACCATTACCGGGTATTCCGGTTTCGATCCGGAGGTGGATATCAACGGTATTGATTTGTCCCGTTATCCCATTTCCCGTACATTCAGTGTAGGATTAAACTTTAACTTTTAATTGATTTGGATATGAAAAAGATAACAAACTTACTATACGTGCTGGCTGTATTGATGCTGGTATCATGTAACGACTTTCTGGATAAGTCGCCCAAATATGCCGTTGACCCTGAAACAACCGTGACCGATGATGTGGCCGTGGCACTGACAAATGCTTGCTACAAGGCGCTTCAGTCTTCCAATCTCTACAACCAGCGTATGTGGTCGCTGGATATCGTTGCGGGCAACAGCCTGGTAGGTGCAGGCGGTGGTACGGACGGTCTGGAAACCATACAGGCATCCAATTTTATCACGCAGAGCGATAATGGTATGGCCCTGTATATGTGGCGTTCTCCGTGGGTAGGTATCGGGCAGTGTAACATTGTGCTGACCAGTCTTCCGCAGGCCGAAGCCGTATCGGAAAGCATAAAGAACCGTTGTATGGGTGAAGCATATTTCCTTCGTGCCCATTACTATTATATCTTAGCCCGTTTGTATGGCGGCGTTCCTTTGCGTCTGGAACCTTATAATCCGGGTGAATCTACTGCAATAGCACGCACTACGTTGGATCAGACTTATGAGCAGATCATTTCGGACTGTAAGAATGCGGTCGATTTGCTTCCGGCGAAAGCGGAATATAATGAAGAAGAAAAAGGACGTGCCTGTAAGGATGCCGCCCTTGCCATGCTGGCGGATATTTACCTGACACAGGCTCCCAACCATACGAGCTATTATGAAGACGTGGTGGAACTGTGCAATGAGATTACAAACCTGGGTTACGACCTTTCCACCTGTAAGTATGAAAATAACTTCGATGCTACCATCAATAACGGTCCCGAATCTCTGTTTGAAGTGCAGTATTCCGGAAGTACGGAATATGATTTCTGGGGAACGGACGGTCAATCTTCCTGGCTCTCCACTTTCATGGGGCCCCGCAACTCGGACTTTGTTGCAGGCAGCTACGGCTGGAATCAGCCTACGGAGGAATTTGTGAGCCAGTATGAAGAAGGTGACAAACGGAAAGAACTGACGGTTCTTTATGCAGGTTGTCCGGACTTCGACGGGAAGACTTACAAGAGTTCTTATTCCAATACCGGATATAACGTGCGCAAATTCCTGGTGTCCAAGACCATTTCGCCGGAATACAATACGAACCCCAATAACTTTGTTGTGTACCGCTATGCGGATGTCTTGCTGAAGAAAGCGGAAGCGCTGAATGAAATGGGACAACCCGGCCAAGCTGCCGCTCCCCTGAATATAGTTCGCAAACGTGCCGGACTACCGGAAGTTTCGGGCCTGTCGCAGGAGGCGATGCGTGAGAAGATTATTCACGAACGGCGCATGGAACTGGCTTTCGAAGGACATCGCTGGTTCGATATGATCCGCGTCAATAATGGAGAGTATGCCATCCGTTTCCTGCAATCCATCGGCAAGAACAGTGTGAACAAGAATCGCCTGTTGTTCCCCATTCCGCAGACGGAAATGGATGCGAATATACTGATGACACAGAATCCGGGTTATTAATCACTTAAATCAGAAGAAGAATATGAAAAGATATATTTCACATTTAGTATTTGCATTGCTGGGTTGCATGGCACTGTCTGCATGCGTGGACAATGACTATATGGAACTGGACAAGGGGCACAATGAACTGGCGCTTTCCACCAGCAACACGGAAGTCGTTTTGAACGAACAGGCGCATGGCGATGATGCCCTGGAACTCTCCTGGACAACGGGCACGAATTATGGTACGGGAAATAAGATTTCCTATACACTGGAACTTGCCAAGGCGGGCAGTAATTTTGCCGCTCCTTATGTGGCTTTGGAGAACGTCGTGCAGGAATATACCTGGAAGAAGAACGTGGAGGAATTGAATAACATTCTTCGTGAGCATTTTGGTGCGGAAGCTGCTGAAAACATCTCTCTGGAAGCACGCCTGACAGCCAAAGTAACGGATCGGGAAGAGACGCAGGTGGCCACCACTTCTTTTAGTGTCACTGCCTACAAACCGTTGACTTCCACTCTTTACCTGATAGGTGATGCCACTCCCGGCGGTTGGAGTGCGGACGATGCAACGGAAATGACCCGGAAAGACAATGGTATATTTACATGGACGGGAAAAATGACTGCGGGTTCCTTTAAGTTTATCACTACGCTGGGGGCTTTCTTGCCGTCGTACAACAAAGGAACTGACGGAAAGCTGGTGCTTCGTACCAGTGCCGATCAGCCGGACGAATCGTTTACGATTGAAGAAGAGTTCAACTATGTTGTTGAAGCGAACCTGTTTACCGGTGTTATCACCTTGACTCAGACTGAGAACCTCAGACCGGCTTACGATCAGCTTTATTTCGTTGGAGGTATGAACGACTGGGGATTTGTGCCGATGAAAAAGGATGTGCTCGATCCGTTCCTGTTCCGCTATGCCCGTTTGTTCGATGCAGGCCAGGGTGGGGAATTCAAGTTCGGAACTTCGGAAGGAAGCTGGGAGAGCATGTATAAGGCAAAGAATGCCAATGCCGCTTACACCGATACGGAAATGGTATTTGTGAAAGGGTTCGATCCTGACAATAAATGGGTGCTGAAAGATGCCGAATGTGGTAAGGCCTATAAGATATGTGTCGATATCCGTGCAGGGAAAGAGCGCATGATGATGAGCGAATTTGTTCCTTATGAGATGATTTATATGGTAGGGGATGCTGCGCCTGCGGGATGGAGCATTGGAGATGCCACGCCAATGCAGGCCACGGATAATCCGTATGTATTTACCTGGCAAGGTGTACTGAACGTGGGTGAGTTGAAGCTGACCTGTGATAAGAAAGAGGACTGGAACGGTGCCTGGTTTATGCCGACCGTAGCTGATAAGCAGCCTTCGGGCGAGACGGAACCGATGTTGTTCCTGGATAAGGCCAGCGATGCTTTCAAAGCTCAATACCTGGATGTAATGATTGGAGGTATCGACCTGAAATGGAAGATTACGACGGCTGGTTCTTATAAGATTACTCTGAATCAGTTGGAAGAGACAATTTCGATAGTAAAACAGTGAAACGATGAAATATATAATTTATGCAATGGCTGCCATGTTCTTTTTGGCTTCGTGCAGCAAAGACAATGATGAAACCGGCGGTGGTAACGGCGGTGGAGGAGAAACCGGAGGAGTGACTGATGTCACTCCCGTTACCTCCGATTTAACCGTGAACCTGACTACTGACAAGGCTTGTTACAAACCGGGTGAAACAGTTTCCTTCACAGCTGATGCCCTGCCTGCGGGAGCCAAGATACGTTACCGTACTTTGAACAAGGTAATCTCCGAACAGGCAATCGCAGGCAGTTCCTGGACGTGGACTGCCCCTGCAACGGATTTCACCGGATATCTGGCGGATGTCTATCGCACTAAAGAAGACGGTACGGAAGTCATTCTCGGTACTATTGCCGTCGATGTATCCAGCGACTGGACACGCTTTCCGCGTTATGGCTTTGTCGCCACCTTCGACGCTTCTAAAACGGAAAGTAAAATTCAGGAGGAAATGGCTTTTCTGAACCGCTGCCATATCAATGGTGTGCAGTTTCAGGATTGGCACAACAAGCACCACTGGCCGTTAGGCGGTACGCGTGAACATCTCGATGCGGTATATAAAGACATTGCCAACCGGGATATCTATACACAGTCGGTAAAGGATTATATCCGCATCCAGCACTCGTTTGGAATGAAGGCGATGTTTTATAATCTTTGTTTCGGTGCGCTCGATGATGCAGCGGGTGACGGTGTGAAAGAAGAGTGGTACATCTTTAAAGGTACAGGGCATACGGATAAGGATGCGCATACATTGCCTGACAGTTGGAAAAGCAATATCTATTTGCTCGATCCGGGTAATGCCGAATGGCAGGCATATATTGCCCAGCGCAACGATGATGTCTATACCAATCTTGACTTTGACGGCTATCAGATAGACCAATTGGGGAACCGTGGCGACCGCTATGATTACAAGGGGAATAAGGTGAATCTGCCTAAGACTTATGTTTCGTTTATTGAAGCTATGAAGGGGAAACATCCTGATAAGCGCTTGGTGATGAATGCAGTAAGTAGCTATGGGGCGTCTCAGATTGCAGGTACGGGGAAAGTAGATTTCCTGTATAATGAAGTTTGGGGGGATGAAGCTGATTTCACGGATTTATATACGATCCTGAAAGCGAACCATCAGTACGGAAATCAGGCATTGAAGACGGTGTTTGCAGCTTATATGAATTATGAAAAGGGTTCCGGTGAGTTCAATATGCCGGGAATCTTGCTGACGGATGCGGTGATGTTTGCTCTGGGAGGTTCGCACCTGGAATTGGGAGGCGACCACATGTTGTGCAGTGAATATTTTCCAAATACCCGTTTGCAGATGAGTGATGCCTTGAAGACGGCTGTTGTGCGCTATTATGACTTTATGACTGCTTATCAGAATCTTCTTCGCGATGGAGGGGAGGAGGAGGAGGTAACTTTGGTATGTACGGATGCAAGCAAGAATCTGAATCTGAACACTTGGCCGCCACAGAAATCAGCCATAACTTCTTTCGCCAGAAGGGTGAATGGCAAACAGGTGGTTCATCTGCTGAACTTCCTTAGTGCAAACAGTTTAAGTTGGAGAGACCTGAACGGGACAATGCCCGAACCACGGTTGGTGACTAAAGTGCCCTTGAAGCTGAATGTTGCGGGAAAAGTGAGCAAAGTGTGGGTAGCTACTCCCGATGCACATGCCGGAGCTTCGCAGGAATTAGCTTTTGAACAGAAAGACGGAGCGATAACCTTTACGCTTCCTTCACTGAAATACTGGAGCATGATTGTAATGGAATAAATTATAAAAGATATAGAACCATGAGAAAATATATATATTTATTTTTAATACTGTGTTGCCTGTCTCCGCACTTATATGGCGGAAATGTAACGGGAAACTGTACTTCTTATTCGCAGGAAGGGAGAGACGTTACGTTTCATTTAGACGATAATTCGGCTGTGCAGTTGCAACTTTGCAGTCCCTCCGTTGTGCGCGTCTGGTTTTCGCCGGACGGTAAGTTGCAGCGGGGAAATCCTTCCTTTGCGGTGATTAATGAAGAATTGGAAGATGTAGGCACTGTCCGGGTGGACGAACAGAATGCCTGCTATGAGATATTTACACCTAAACTGCGTATCCGCGTCAACAAGGCTCCGTTCAGCTTGCAGATATTCGACAAGTATCAGAAGCTTCTCTTCAGTGACTATGCCGACAAGGGGCATATCAGCGATGGAGAGCGTAAAGTGGAGTATAAGACTCTGCGCCGGGATGAGCATTTCTTCGGTTTGGGTGAGAAGACCGGCAAGCTGGACCGCCGAGGCGAATCTTATAAGATGTGGAACAGTGATAAGCCTTGTTACAGCGTTGTGGAAGATCCCCTGTACAAGAGTATCCCTTTCTTTATGAGCAGTTATCGCTATGGTATATTTCTGGATAACACGTATAAGACAGAATTCAAATTCGGCACTGAAAGCCGTGATTATTACAGCTTTGAAGCTCCCGGTGGGGAGATGATTTACTACTTCATCTTCGGTAAGGATTATAAGGAAATCATGAAACAGTATGTCGCATTGACCGGACAACCCATCATGCCTCCGAAGTGGGCGCTGGGCTTTGCACAATGCCGCGGCCTGCTGACTACCGAGAAGCTCTCTTATGAAATAGCCGAAGGATACCGTAAGCGTGGTATTCCTTGCGATATCATCTATCAGGATATAGGCTGGACACAATACCTACAGGACTTCAACTGGCGGAAAGAAAACTATCAGAATCCGAAGAAGATGCTTGCCGATTTGAAAGGGATGGGCTTCAAGGTGATTGTTTCGCAAGACCCGGTTATCTCTCAGGCTAATAAAAAACAATGGGAAGAAGCGGACCGCTTGGGTTATCTGGTGAAAGACTCCACTACGGGTAAGAGCTATGATATGCCCTGGCCGTGGGGTGGCAACTGCGGTGTGGTGGACTTTACCATTCCCGAAGTGGCGGACTGGTGGGGAGCTTATCAGCAGAAACCGATAGATGACGGCATTGCCGGCTTCTGGACGGATATGGGTGAACCTGCCTGGAGCAATGAGGAACAAACGGAACGTCTTGTAATGAAACACCACCTAGGTATGCACGATGAAATTCATAACGTGTATGGTCTGACCTGGGACAAGGTGGTAAAGGAACAGTTTGAGAAACGGAATCCGGATCTTCGTGTCTTCCAGATGACACGTGCCGCCTATGCAGGATTGCAACGTTACACCTTCGGCTGGACCGGAGATTGCGGCAATGGAGACGATGTGCTGCAAGGCTGGGGACAGATGGCTAATCAGATCCCGGTACTTTTATCTGCCGGACTGGGTGTGATTCCTTTCGTTGCATGTGACATTTCCGGTTATTGCGGGGATATTGAAGATTATCCCGCTATGGCGGAACTTTATACCCGTTGGGTACAGTTGGGAGCGTTCAATCCTCTGAGCCGTATTCACCATGAAGGAGATGTGGCGGTAGAACCGTGGCTCTTTGGGGAGGAAGCGGAGAAGAACGTTAAAGCTGCCATAGAAATGAAATATCGCTTGCTGCCTTATATTTATACTTATGCCCGCGAAGCGTATGAAACGGGTTTGCCGATTATGCGCCCCATGTTTATGGAATATCCGGCGGATTTGGAAGCAGTCTCTACGGATGCACAATTCATGTTTGGCAGCGAACTGCTGGTGGCTCCGGTGGTGAAGAAGGGGGCAACTAATAAGAATGTTTATCTGCCCGAAGGTACTTGGATTGATTATAATGACAAGCGCACGGAATATAGCGGCGAACAGTGGACTACGGCAAATGCTCCGCTGAATATCATTCCTATGTTTGTGCGGAAAGGAAGTATCATCCCTCAGATGCCTGTGATGAATTATACGGATGAGAAAGCGGTTTATCCGATTACATTTGAGGTATTTCCGGCTGCGGCGGGCGGCGAAACGTCTTTCTCCCTGTATGAAGATGCAGGAACTGATCTGGGGTATCAGCGTGGGGAATTTATGCGTACTCCTGTATCTTGCCGGACAACGGAAAAGGGATATGTGCTCGAAATCGGGGAAAGGGCGGGAGAGAAGTATGCCCTTCCGGGAGAACGCAACCTGATGTTTTGCATTTATACCGGGCAGATGCCGAAGGAAGCGCTTATTGACGGACAGAAAGTAAGGAAGATGAAAGCGGAAAAACTGAATGAAGGAATGGAAACGGAGTTCAAGGTTACCGCATGGTGTCCGGATAAGAAACAGAATCTTTGTATGTTGAGATTGCCGGATGACGGAGTGAAACACACGATTGAATTTATTTATTAATAGCAACCATAAAAAGTATAGTTATGAGAAAGTTAATGCTTAGTGCAATTTGTCTTCTTTTTGCCTTAGCGGGGAAAGCAGAAGGAGTGTCGTCCCCTTCGGGCCAGGTGAAGCTGGATTTTGAATTATCAAAGAATGGCGCTCCGACCTATCAGGTGGAGTATAAAGGGAAATCTGTGATTAAGCCCAGCACCTTGGGACTGGAATTGAAGAATGCCAATAATCTGCTGGATGGTTTTGAAGTCCTGAAAGCTTCTACCTCTACCTTCGACGAAACCTGGCAACCGGTGTGGGGAGAGACGAAAGATATTCGTAATCACTACAACGAATTGCTGGTTGAATTGAAACAGCCCGCCACGGATCGTTATATGAACCTTCGTTTTCGTGTATATGATGATGGTGTAGGATTCCGTTATGAGTTTCCGCAACAGAAGAACTTGGTTTACTTCGTGATAAAGGACGAACATACCCAGTTTGCCATGACGGGCGATCATACTGCCTGGTGGATTCCCGGTGATTACGATACTCAGGAATATGATTATACGGAATCCAAACTTTCGGAAATTCGCGGTTTGATGCAGGGAGCCATTACTGATAATGCGTCACAAAACCAGTTTTCACCGACAGGTGTACAAACTTCCCTCCAGATGAAAACAGCTGACGGAATCTATCTGAATCTCCATGAAGCTGCTTTGGTGGATTATTCGTGCATGCATCTGAATCTGGATGATAAGAACCTTATCTTTGAATCTTGGCTGACACCGGATGCACAGGGCGATAAAGGGTATATGCAGTCACCTTGCCACACTCCGTGGCGTACGGTGATAGTCAGTGATGATGCCCGTGAAATGCTGGCTTCCAATCTGATACTGAATCTGAATGATCCTTGTAAGTATGAGGACACATCCTGGATTAAGCCTGTGAAGTATGTAGGCGTATGGTGGGAAATGATTGCGGCAGGCAAGCCGTGGGCTTATACATTTGATCTTCCTTCCGTAAAACTGGATGAAACGGATTATACGAAAGTGAAACCGAATGGTATTCACCCCGCCAATACGGAGAATGTAAAGAAGTACATTGATTTTGCTGCGGAGCATGGTTTCGACCAGGTATTGGTAGAAGGCTGGAATACCGGTTGGGAAGACTGGTTCGGTAACAGCAAGGATTATGTTTTCGATTTTCTCACTCCATATCCTGATTTTGACATCAAATACCTGAATGAGTATGCCCACTCCAAAGGTGTCAAACTGATGATGCATCATGAGACATCGGCTTCCGCACGCAACTACGAACGCCACATGGAGGCTGCCTATGACTTGATGAATCAATACGGTTACAATTCCGTGAAAAGCGGTTATGTGGGCAATATCATTCCGCGCGGCGAATATCATTATGGGCAGTGGATGAACAACCATTACCTGTATGCCGTGACCGAAGCTGCCAAGCATAAGATTATGGTGAATGCCCACGAGGCTGTACGCCCCACTGGTTTGTGCCGTACGTATCCGAATCTGATAGGAAATGAATCTGCCCGTGGCACGGAATATGAAGCTTTCGGAGGCAGCAAGCCTTTCCATACGACCATTCTTCCTTTTACCCGTCTGCAAGGCGGACCGATGGATTATACGCCGGGTGTCTTTGAAATGGATATGAATAAACTGAATCCGAATAGTCACGCTCATGTAAACTCTACATTGGCGCGTCAATTGGCTCTCTATGTCACGATGTACAGCCCTCTGCAAATGGCAGCTGATCTGCCTGAGAACTATGAACGCTTTATGGATGCTTTCCAGTTCATTAAGGATGTGGCTCTGGACTGGGATGACAGCCGATACCTGGAAGCAGAACCGGGACGCTATATCACGGCTGCCCGTAAGGCGAAAGGTACGAATAATTGGTTTATAGGTTGTACCAGCAGTGAGCAGGGACATGCTTCTACTCTGAAACTGGATTTTCTGGATGCTGATAAACAGTATATAGCTACTGTTTATGCGGACGCAAAGGATGCTGATTATAAAACAAATCCGCAGGCTTACGTAATCCGCAAAGGGATTGTTTCTCCTAAGACCGTGCTGAATTTGAAAGCGGCTCCGGGTGGTGGTTATGCCATTAGCATTATGGAGGTGAAAGATAAGGCGGAATTGAAAGGATTGAAAAAACTGTCCGGTAATATCTGATAAACCGGAATATCTGATAGATAAAAATTCCCTTCCTCAGCTCTCCGATCACCAAATACGGTAATTAGGAGTGAAGGAAGGGGATATTGTTTTTATTTGAATAAATCTTTCATATAGTCCAGTGAGCGGCTGATATCGAAGTAGATTTGAGTGCCCTCATAGTATGGACTGCTTTCAAACTCCATCAGGTCGCACTTGTTCACCAATGATTGTTGCTTCAGGCCTTCTACTTTGAAGACATTGTTTAATATCTGATATTCATCATTGACGCTGATGACTTTAAATGCTGTATCTTCGCTTGTGCCATCTCCACTGGAGATGATGGCAGAGGAAAGTTTTATGTATTTATCTATATAAGCCTGAACTTCTTCTTCTCTTTGCAGCTCACTCGCCAGATTCACGGCATAAATGAGTAATTTAAGAGATACAGGATTCTTTTTCCGGCATTCTTTTAATAAGGTATAGGCTTCTTCCCATTTCTTTTCTTCCATTAGCGTCTCAAGCTCTTTCCAAAGCTCCATACTCCCTTTGTATTTTGGGGTGAAAGAATGACCGTAGTAGATTAGCGCGTAATCGTTTAAGGATAATAAGCTGTCATTAGCTTCAAAGCGTTCAATCAGCTGTTGGTAATCATCCGACTGGTTTTCCACATACTTTTTAATAGTAGCATAGTTTACTTCGATATTCTCTTGCGGGAATACACATACAGAGAGTAGAAGAAGATTGATGAGTAATAGTGTTCTTTTCATGGCATTATTATTTTAAAGCATTACCACAAAGAAAAGCCTTTTGCGAGGATATTCCAAACGTATGGACATAAAAAAAGGAGTACCGCTGTACTCCAACCTTTGTTAACCTTAAATCTAATACTATGAAAAACACAGTGCAAAGGTACGGATATTCTGCGTATTTCCAAATGATTAGACTAATATAAGTGTTTTTATAACACTAATTAAAAGTTAGACATTGTTTCTTTACTTTTTTTCAATGTTTTATTCATTAATACGCTCTTTTATCTTTCCCCAAGCATGTGTATCGAACAGGCAACTTTCGCGCATGGTGTGATACATTTCTTTGAAACGGGACATGGGGATAGTGAAACTCAACAGATTGGCTTCAAAGTGGGGACGCACGGACGGATCGAAGAAGCCGAGGAAACAGCGCTTACCATCTTTTTGGTTTTCGAGAACAGTGAGGGTTACAACGGAACTGCAACCGGAACCGAAAGGAGTAGCTACGGTATCGAATGCATTCGTATCATAAAAAGCCCATGTGGTAAGTCCTGACAGGATATCAGGTGTAGCAAGGAACAGCAAACCCTCTACATGATCGAAAGAAGCAAGTTTATCTATTCGGGCAAAATGCAGATAGGCCTTTTCCGTACGCGGTACCTGGATTTGCTTTATGAAATCTGTTACCATTTCAGGAGTCTTTTTGTACTTCTCTTTCAGGGATACAAAGTTAGGTACGTGTATTGGCATTTCCGTGAAACCGGTGTAGAACTTTCCGCCGCCACATCCTATGACGTCGCTGTTCAGGCTGATGGTTTTACCTTCCCTTACCTGTTGCAGGCCCTTGAAGAAGCAACCGCCAATTTTGTCTGTTTCGCTTTCCTGTTTATCGGAGTACCAGAAGGCGATGGGAAGTTCGGCACGTTCACCAAATGCTTCCCGATAATTAGTCATAAAAGTATGTATATCCATGATAACAGAGTTTTGGTTTGGAAGTAAAGATAACAATTGATTGCCGGATTATTGAGGATTTTACTTATTTTTGCATAGAAAACTATAATTCCATATTGATTATGAAAGCACGCATTTCCTGTTTCTTTCTACTTGTTTTTTTCTTTGTGCAGATGGTGAAAGGAGAAGATGACACTTTGTGGCAACTTCATGCCTCTGATATAAATGCTCCTTATGTAGGCGCCCCTATGGCGAATGGCGGAATCGGTATTCTTCCCTGGAAAGAACCTTTCTCAGTGCGACAGGTGATACTGAATCATGTGTTCGATACGGATGGCCCTCAGGGGGTAAGCCGCGTGTTGAAAGGAATCAATCCTTTCCTGATGTCGATGGATGTAGATGGAAAAGAGGTGAATACGGAATGTATCACAAACTGGAAGCAGTGTGTTAATATGAAAGAAGCAACTCATAACAGTAGTTTCCGGGCAGCCGGGAAAGTTGATGTGGGTTATAGCATTTGCGCTTTAAGAAATATGCCTTATGCGGGGCTTATCCGGGTGGATGTGAAAGCTCTGTCTGATGTATCCCTGAAAGTTGCTGCCCGGATGGATATTCCCCAAGAATACAGTCAGCCGACACAGCGCTTCCGGAAAATGAGGGCGGATGATACACAAATGTATATGCTGCAATCTTATGTTGTATCTGCTCATCGGCAACAAAAAGTTTCCGCTTCTTCGGCTTTTATTTTTAATAAGGGAGCAGTACAGGAGCCTCTTTATGATGAAGTGATTAAAGAGATGTCTTTCGTGTTGAATCTGAAGAAAGGAGAGCAGATATCTTTTGCTTTGGTGGGTTCTGTATGCTCCGCCCGTGACTTTAGCGATCCGTATAATGAAGCTGAACGGCAGGTGATTTATGCTATTCATGAAGGTACAACTTCGCTGATGGCTGCACATCGTAGTCTTTGGAATGAATTGTGGGAAAGCGATATCCTGATAGAAGGGGATGACGAAGCACAACGGGCGGTTCGGTTTGCACTTTTCAACCTTTATTCTTCTTGCAGGGAAGGAAGCGGATTGAGCATCTCGCCCATGGGACTTTCTTCACAAGGTTACAATGGACATATATTCTGGGATTCGGAACTTTGGATGTTTCCCCCGATGCTGTTGCTGAATAAGGGAATTGCCGAATCTATGATCGATTATCGTATTGACCGTTTGATGGCTGCCCGCAAGAAAGCAATGGCATACGGTTTCAAGGGAGCTATGTTTCCCTGGGAGAGTGATGATTATGGGGAAGAATCGACTCCTACTTTTGCTTTGACAGGTCCTCTGGAACATCATATTACTGCGGACATCAGTATTGCCTGCTGTAATTATTATTGCCTTACCCGTGACGGACAGTGGCTGCGGACGAAAGCATTTCCGCTGATGAAAGCGGTTGCTGACTTTTGGGTAAGCCGTGTGACGCGTAATGATGACGGTTCTTACTCCATTTGCAATGTAGTGGGAGCCGATGAATATGCAAATGGGGTGGATGATAATGCTTTCACGAACGGTGCGGCTATCCGGGCTTTGGAATATGCTTGTGAGGCGGCAAGGATATGTAATGAGCCTGTTCCGGAAATATGGGAAGAAGTGGGCAAGGGCATCCGTATTCTTCGTTTTAAAGATGGAGTCACTCGTGAGCATGCCACATACAACGGTGAGATGATAAAGCAGGCGGATGTGAATTTATTGGGATATCCATTGTATTTTGTCGGGGATGCTGAATCGCAAAAGAAGGATATGGAATATTATGTCGATAAGATTGATCCACAGAATGGTCCGGCCATGTCTTATTCCGTATTCTGTGTGCAGTATGCCCGGATGGGGGATGCGAAGCATGCCTATGAGATGTTCTGCCGTTGCTATCAGCCGAACTTGCGTGCTCCTTTCGGTGTATTGGCGGAAACACCCACCAGTGATAATCCTTACTTTATGACGGGAGCAGGCGGATTACTGCAAGCTGTTATAAATGGCTTCTGTGGATTGCAGATAACGGATGGCGGTGTGGAGCAATTATCTTCCGTACTTCCTGCACATTGGAAAAAGGTTACGGTGAAGGGAGTAGGACCGGAGAAAAAGATGTATACACGTGAGAGGTAGGAAACGTATGGACATAAAAAAAGGAGTACCGCTGTACTCCAACCTTTGTTAACCTTAAATCTAATACTATGAAAAACACAGTGCAAAGATACGGACTTTCGGGATAACTGCAAATTATCCAAATAAAAAAGTATGTTCTATAACATTAATTAAAAATATAGACTTAATCTTATATCTTTGTTAACCTTTAGCCTCCTGATACATAAACCGTTTAATAGATTTTTTGGCTGTCTTTTCAAACTCCTCAAAATGTATCTTCACCTTTGATATCTGGCAATAAGCCGGTAATTGCTGGTTAAGTTCGTTACGGTTAGCTTCCATCATACGCTCTACATCTGTTTGTTGTAGCCCATTGGCAAATGCATCGTCAAAGTCCGGATAAATCAGTGCTACCAATTTTTCTTTTTGTAACACAATGAGCGACTCGGAAACGTAAGGCATATTATTCAGTTTGCTTTCAATCTCTTCCGGGTAGATGTTTTGTCCGCTGGAAGTGAGCAACATATTCTTGCTACGCCCGCGCACAGTTACATAACCTTCCGCATCCATTGTGCCTAAATCGCCTGTATGCAGCCAGCCATTTACGTCAATGATTTGTGAGGTTGCTTCCTGGTTCTTATAATATCCCAGCATCAGGTTGGTACCCCGACAAATGATTTCTCCCGCCACCTTTTCCGGATCAGACGAATCGATCTTCACTTCCATGCGTGTGGTTGCCTTACCGCATGATGCCAACTTCAGGGTTTCCCATCGGCTGGAACAGATGATAGGACCACATTCCGTCATACCATAAGCGATGGTGTAGGGGAAGCCTATCTGTTTGAGAAAGCGCTCGACTTCTGCATTGAACGGGGCTCCACCAACGATAATTTCATCGAAGTTACCGCCGAATATTTCCATTGCTTCTTTGCGTGCAAGAGCTCTGATCTTGTCATTGATGATAGGAAGACGAAGCAGCAACTTACCTATTTTGTTATCTACACGGGGCAGAATATTCTTCTTGATAATCTTTTCTACAATCAGAGGCACGCATGAGATGACGCGTGGTTTGATTTCAGCGAAAGACTGTGCGATGATTTTAGGAGTCGGCATACGAGTGAGGAAGTAGAGGTGTGCCCCGGCTGAAAAACCGTAAAGGAAATCGTAAGTCATTCCGAACACATGTCCCATAGGAAGCATGGCAACCATATTATCGCCCGGTTTCACCGGAAGCATCTCATGGCAGTAATTCACGTTGGACCAAAGGCTGCGATAGGGGAGCATAACACCTTTGGAATATCCGGTAGTACCGGAGGTATAGTTAATGATGGCAAGTTCTTCCGGTTCATCCTTCCGATAACAGATGTGTTCGGGACGGAAGTTTTTAGGATAGCGTTGTCCGTAGAGTGTATTGCGGTGCTCGAAAGCTTCCATCAATCGTTTGTCTCGACAGACTACAGGGGTGAATTCAGTCATCAGAATAACGCCCAGCAATTGCGGCATGGCGTCCTCATTCAGATTTTCCCACACTTGGTCTCCCACAAAAAGCAGTCTGGCTTCTGAGTGATTGACGATATTATGTATATTATCCGCTTTAAATTCGTGAAGAATAGGCACAATAACAGCTCCATAAGTGATGGTTGCCAGGAAAGTAACTGCCCAGTGTGCACTGTTACGACCGCAGACGGCAATTTTATCACCCGGCTGGATACCGGCACTTTCCAGTACAATATGGAATTTTGCAATCTTGCGAGCCACGTCTTTATATTGGAGAGTAGCACCTTTATAGTCAGTCAAGGCGTTTAAGTTCCAGTTCCGAATGATGCTTTGTTCAATGTAATCAATGAAGTGTTGTTCCTGTTCCATCTGTTAAATTTGCACACTTTAGTTAAAACTGCGCAAATATAGAGCTAAATGTGATGTCGTGCAAGTTTATATATTTATTCTTTGGTGGGAGGCGAAAGAAAAAGAAAAAATAACCAATTGTACTTTCTTTTGCCTTGATGCAAAAGAAAGATACCAAAGAAAAGATCAAGGCTGCACTTCCGGGGCTACTCCGAAAGTATTTTCAGCTAAAGGGCAGGAACTCGCTTCGCTCAAACAGCCTGCCCTTCTTAACGCCGAAAATACTTTCTACGCTTAACGCCCCTACAGTGAGGCCGGGAGACCATTCGGTGTAAATGGGGGAATATCGCGCAGCACTCTACCGCGCAGCCTTCGGGCATAGGCGTAGGTGCGTTAGGCGGAGATATTGTCAGGCGCAGGTAAGGGGCGATTTGTTTGAGCGTAGCGAGTTCGAGCCCCGTCTGCGCATGGCAGTATCGGAGTAGCACCGTAGACGTAGCCCGTGCCCTTTCTTTTTGGTATCTTTTTCTTTCGGGCAAACGAAAGAAAAAGTACACACATATTAATCACTACTCTTCTTATCCGAAATCAGCAACAACTTATCCCCCAAATGTAATTTCAGCGATCCGTTCGGTATCAGGAATTCCGTGCCTCGTTTCACAATCATTACGAGTGCTCCATTAGGCAGAGTGATATCCTTCAGGGTATCGCCTTCTTCCAGCATCTCCGTGGTAACGGTCATATCGCTGAGATCACTATCTATTTCTTCGGGCAATTCCACACCGAATTCATTACCGGTCTTCTCCAGCGGAGTAGAAAGTTTCAGTAAGCGGGCAGCTAAGGAAACGGTAGTACCTTGGATAACGAGGGAAACAATCGTGATAAAGAATACGATATTGAAGATCACGTCGGCACCCGGTACTTGCGCTACTACCGGATAAGTGGCGAAGATGATAGGCACTGCTCCGCGCAAACCTACCCAGGAAACGAAGAGTCGCGAACGGTTTGTAATCTTCTTACCGAAAGGCAGCAAGCAGAGGAAGACACTGAGCGGACGACCAATAACAATCATAAATACACCGATAAGTGTTGCTACCAAAGCGATATCGAGTAATTCGTGAGGATTTACCAACAAACCGAGGCAAAGGAACATGATGATTTGGAACAGCCAAGTCAATCCATCCATGAAAGTATAAATCTCTTTGCGATGCATTATCTTGTTGTTACCTACCATAATACCGGCAATGTAAACGGCGAGGTAACCATTTCCTTTCAGAAGATCGGTAATGGAGAAAGTGAAAAATACAAATGCAAGCAGAAGGATGGGATAAAGGGCCTGATTATCAATGTTGAGTTTATTCAGCATGAGGATGGCAAGTTTGCCGAGAAGGTATCCGGCAGCCGCACCTACTATAAATTGGATAACGAATGAACCGAAGATACCTGCAATACCCATTCCACCGGATTGTATGAACTGTATCAGCACGATGGTAAGCATGTAAGCCATGGGGTCATTACTACCACTTTCGAGCTCCAGCATGGGACGAAGGTTATGTTTCAGATTCATTTTCTGCGAACGCAAGATGGCGAATACAGAAGCGGAATCAGTAGATGACATGGTGGAAGCAAGTAGTAGGGATGTAGTGATAGGAAGATAAATATTTGACCAACTCATGCCGGAGATCCACCAGATGAAGAATCCTGTAAAGACGGCGGTAAGCAGTACGCCGAATGTGGAGAGGACAATACCCGGAACAAGAATCGGTTTAATTTCGCTGAATTTAGTATCCATACCGCCGGAAAACAAAATAACGCTAAGAGCAACCATACCAATAAATTGTGCTTCTTTAGCGTTATGAAACTGTAGTCCGAAACCATCGCTACCGAAAATCATGCCGACGACAAGGAACAGTAACAGGGCAGGGACTCCGAATCGATAGCCGGTCTTACCGACAATAATACTAATGAAAAGTAAGATAGAACCAATTAAAAGAATGTTTTCTGCTGTAAAAATCATAAATTAGGTATTATTTAAGTTGTTTATTCAAGGATTTAGTTATCGCAAAGCGAAGTTACGTCTATTTTTAAACAATTGCAAGGTGTAAAATGTTCAGATTGAATTTTACTTTCTTTTCATATAATCCTTCATTACAAATTTTCTTAATTGAATTTTAGCACAAACATAGTTTCCTTTCCGGGATGCAGGGAAAGGCTGCCACCTGACAGGCGCATAATTTGACGGGAAATGCTCAATCCAATGCCGCTGCCACCTTCTTTTGTGGTGAAGAAAGGTATGAAAATGTGTTCTGCTACTTCAGGAGGAATGGCAGGACCGTTATTGGATATTTCGATGAGTACGGCTTCATTTTCATTGCAATAAGCGTGTAAGGTGATAATGCCTTCCGGAATTTCAGCTGCTTCGATGGCCTGAATGGCATTTTTCAATAAGTTGATGAGTACCTGTGAGATAAGGTTCTCATCTGCATAAAGAATAAGATCATCTGGAGTGATGTGGGAGTGGAAAGTGATATGTGAATCAGGATATTGATGCCGTGCCAGTTCCACCATGCGATTAATAAAACCTTTGACGTAGAACAAGGAAGGTTCCGGTTTGGGGATACGGGTGAAACGACGGTAATTTTCTACAAAAGAGAGAAGTCCTTTGCCCGTGGTGCTGATGGTGTGCAGGCCATTGCGGATTTCGTCAGCAGTTTCTTTGTCGGAAGAGATGGATTCACTTTTCGCTTTTAATTCTTCGCTTCCTTGTATCAGCGTCAGCAATGTATCGCTCAGTGAAGTGATGGGAGTGACGGAATTCATAATTTCATGTGTCAATACACGGGTCAGGCGTATCCAGGAGTCGATTTCCTTTTCGTCCAGTTCGTTATTGATATCATTCAGGGCAAGGATGCGGAAATGCTCCTGACGGATGGTTATGTCGGAGACGCGGATGGAGAGATTGACTGTGCCGCGTTCGTTGGACAGGCGGGTTTGCAACTTATCTCCGGGGCGGCAATGGGCGAAAAGTCCCATAAGGTTTGCGTCAATACGGTTAAGTTGGCTGACATGGGTGAAGACTTCCAGCCCTAACAGGCGGAGGGCTTCGTTATTTTTCTGGTAAACAGCACCTGTATCGTTCAGTACCAGGATACCGGTATTGATGCAGTCGAGAATGAGTTCGTAATACTTTTCCTGTTGTGCCGTTTCGCTCTTTACATTATATAATATAGAAGCAACACGGTTCAGGGCCTGGTTTACAATATGGTTGTCCGGAATATCTTCGTGCTCGGAGAAATGGATGGATGCATCGTTGTTTTCAATGGCATCGAGCAGAAACAGAACCTTCTGTGTATGCCGGCGATACAGTTTCCATTGCCAGCGCAGACTCGTCAACAGCAGCAAAGAAGAGATGACGATCCATAGAAGGTCTTTATAAATAATGGATACCGTGATAGCTCCCGCCAACAGGAGAGAGATGACGATACGGAAAAGGTAGCGGTCGGTGATGTATCGGTAGTAATGTTTCATAATCCGAACTTTTTCATTTTGTTATAGAGAGTCTGCCGGGTGATGCCGAGTTGTGCAGCAACAGCAGATAGATTGCCGTAACAGGTATCCAGAGCTTTCTGTATCATTTTCCGTTCCATTTCTTCAAGGGTGGCTGCTTCTGTACCGGCATCGCTTCCGGTGCGTGAGGTTTCGGGACGCTTAGGTAGCTGGAACAGTTCTGCCGGCAGTTCGTTACCGTCACAAATAATGACTGCTTTCTCTATGGCATGCTCCAGTTCGCGGATATTTCCGTACCAAGGATGTGTTTTCAATTTGGTACAGGCAGCATCGGAAAGCCGTAATAATGCTTTGTCATATTGCTTGCAGAAGCGTGTTATAAAGCGTTCGGCAAGAGGAAGAATGTCTTCCGGCCGTTCGCGCAAAGGCGGAATTTCAAGATGGATAGTATTGATGCGGTAAAGCAAATCTTCACGGAATTCATTGCGTTGTACCATCTCGTTCAGGTTGCGGTTGGTGGCACAAATCAGACGGATGTCAACAGCGATAGGCTGGTTGCTGCCTACACGGACAATACTGCGGCGTTGCAATACGGTCAGTAGTTTGGCTTGCAGGTGATAGGGTAAATTGCCGATTTCATCGAGAAACAGTGTGCTATGGTCTGCTGTTTCGAACTTACCGGGACGGTCAGCGTATGCATCTGTAAAAGAGCCTTTTGTATGCCCGAAAAGCTCGCTCTCAAAAAGGCTTTCGGTGATGGCTCCCATGTCTACGGCAATCATTTCTTTCGTACGGCGGGAAGAAAGTGCATGAATTTCACGTGCCAGCATCTCTTTTCCCGTACCGTTTTCTCCGGTGATAAGGATATTTGCATTGGTTATGGCGACTTTCTCCACCAGCGAGCGCAGTTGCTGCATGATGGGACTTTCTCCCCAATACATGGCAGGGGTTACGGGCGAGGCACTTTTTCCGTTATTCTTATTATGAATGGCTTGGGCTGCATTCAGTAAGGTTTCCACCAGCTTTTGATTATCCCACGGCTTGACTATAAAGTCTGTAGCCCCTTCTTTAATACCACGCACAGCAAGATCGATATCTCCATAGGCAGTGAAAAGAACCACAGGCAAGGAGGGACGAAGGCGTTTGATCTCCTGCAACCAGAATAATCCTTCGTTTCCGGTATTGATGCCTGATGTAAAGTTCATGTCAAGTAACACCACCGATGGAGTTTCTTCACGCAACACAGAGGTAAGTGTGACAGGTGAAGTGAGCGTGATGATCTTTTCGAAATGGGGTTTCAACAGCAGTTGCACAGCGGTGAGCACACCGCGGTTATCATCGACAATGAGGATATTTCCGGGCTTTTTCATACGAGAGTTTCTTTTGAGGGAGTAAAGATAATGCAAATCGAAGGTATAACTTTCATGCTGGCATGAAAAAGTTATGCTGAGTTGCAGCTTATCTTCTGTAAAGATAAGGAAGTTCAGCGAAAAAAATGAAAGATACTTGTCATATTTTCTACATACCGGCGTAATACGAATAACTGACCTTTGCCTGCAACTAAGAATACAGACACTATGAGATTACGTACTTTTTATTCTACCATTGTGTTGTCTGATATCCATTTGGGTACCTCTCACTCAAAAACTGTTGAAGTAAGCAACTTTCTGAAATCCGTCAACTGCCGGCGATTGATACTGAATGGTGACATTATCGACGGCTGGGCCTTGAGCAAAGGCGGCACCCGGAAGTGGCAGGCAAAGCATACGGATTTCTTCAAAGTTATCATGAAGATGATGGAAAAGCAGGGAACAGAAGTGATCTATGTTCGTGGCAACCACGATGATTTTCTGGATGGGTTGGCACCGATGACATTCTATAATATAAAGATTGTAAGGGATTTCATTCACGAGAGTCACGGCCGGCGTTATTTTGTGACGCACGGAGATATTTTTGATACTGTCACTACACGGATGAAGTGGCTGGCACAGTTGGGAGATGTGGGATATACATTTCTATTATGGCTGAACCGTATTTATAATGTGTATCGTGCCCGGCATGGACAACCTTATTATTCTTTGTCACAAGCGATTAAACAAAAAGTAAAATCCGCTGTTTCTTATATTTCCGATTTTGAGGAGGAACTGGTGACGTTTGCCCGTACACGTAAATGCGACGGTATCATTTGCGGGCACATTCATCATCCGGCAAATACTTATTATGATGATATACACTACCTTAACTCCGGTGACTGGGTGGAAACTCTTTCGGCACTCGTAGAGGATGAGGACGGGAATTGGGAAGTGTTACGGTATGAGGATATGCTGATGAATGAAAAGTCTGAAGAGCGCCTCTGTAGTTAAAATCGTGAATTATAAATCGTAAATTACTAAATTATAAATATAAAGATGAAAGTTCTTTTTATTGTTCAAGGAGAGGGCCGCGGTCATCTGACGCAAGCCATCACGCTGGAAGAAATTCTACGGCGCAACGGGCACGAGGTAGTAGAAGTACTGGTGGGGAAGAGTAATACCCGTCGCCTGCCGGGTTTCTTCAACCGCAGCATACAGGCACCTGTGAAACGCTTTCTCAGTCCGAACTTTCTGCCTACGCCTGCCAATAAGCGGGTCAGTATGTCTCGCAGTATCGCATATAATCTGATGCAGGTTCCTGCTTATCTGCGTAGCATCTGTTATATTCATCGGCGTATCCATGAAACTGATGCGGACCTCGTAATCAACTTTTATGAGTTGTTGACGGGCTTGACTTATCTCTTTTTCCGTCCCTCGGTACCGCAGATCAGCGTCGGTCATCAATATCTTTTCCTGCATCATGACTTTGAGTTTCCCCAAAAGAATCCCGTGAGCCTGCTGATGCTCCGTTTTTTTACGCGACTCACGTGTATCGGAGCTAAAGAGAAGCTGGCTCTCTCATTCCGTCCGATGGAAACGGACGAAGAAGCACATATACGTGTGGTACCGCCTTTGCTGCGGCGCGAAGTGCTTTGTTGTGAAGCTGCTTCCGGAGAGTATGTACATGGCTATATGGTTAATGCCGGATTTGGAGAAAGTATCTCCCAGTGGCATGAGCAGCACCCTGAAGTGCCTTTGCACTTCTTCTGGGACAAACCGGATGAGCCGGAAGTATGCAGGATGGATGAAACATTGTCATTTCATCAGTTGGATGACGAAAAATTCCTTCGCTATATGTCGGGTTGCCGGGCGTATGCCACTACGGCAGGCTTTGAATCCGTTTGTGAGGCTATGTATCTGGGTAAGCCTTTGCTGATGGTGCCGGTGCACATCGAACAGGATTGTAACGCTTATGATGCGGCACGAGGCGGAGCAGGTATTATTTCCGATAATTTTGAGGTAGACCGTTTGTTGGAGTTCGCCAGGAGTGAGTATCAACCCGAAGAGAACTTCCGTAGCTGGGTGCGCAGTTGTGAGTGGCGGTTGCTGAACTGTATAGAAACAGCGGAAGGAATAGGCTTTATAAATGATTATAAATTGATATATGAATAAGAAAATAGCCTCTGCTCCACATATAGATCGTGATTTAAGCTGGATGTATTTCAACCGCCGCATCTTGCAAGAAGCGATGAAACCGAAAGTTCCTTTACTTGAGCGACTTTCCTTTCTTGGAATTTACTCGAATAATCTGGATGAATTTTTCCGTGTACGTATGGCAACCCTCAGTCGCATTGCCGAGTGTGAGGATAAAAGTCTTCGTTCGGAAAGCGAACACGCCAAGCAGCTTATCAAGCAAATCAACAAACTGAATAACAGGTATGCCAAAGAGTATGAACGGACCATTCATGAGGTAACCGACCGCTTGCGTGAAGAGAACATCTTTCTTCTAAAAGAAAATGAACTGGACGAAGAACAACAAGCTTTCGTCAGTGACTTCTTCCGCCGCCAGCTCAGTGGTTTTGTCAGTCCTGTTTGGCTTTCTGCTGTGAAACAACTGACGGAAGCAACGGATGAGAATATCTATCTTGCTGTAAAAATGCAAGTTTCCGAAGCTCGGAAGGCATCTGCTACGGGGAAGTTACCGTCTCGTACCGATTATGCTCTGATAGAGCTTCCGGTTCCTGTTTGCGGACGTTTCATTCGTCTGCCCGATCGTGAAGAACGCAGTTATCTGATGTATCTGGATGATGTGATCCGTTTTTGCTTGCCGATGATTTTCTCCGGTATGGAATACGATTGCTTCGAGGCGTATGCTTTCAAGTTTACGAAAGATGCTGAAATGGAGATAGATAATGACCTGCGCAATGGCACGCTTCAGAAGATTTCGAAAGCGGTAAAGAGCCGTAAGAAAGGAGATGCCCTGCGGGTTATCTACGATGCAGAGATGCCAAAGGATTTACTAAAGAGGGTGATGAATCGCCTGAATCTGGATAAGTTGGATACTGTGCTTGGCGGAGGGCGCTATCATAATCATAAAGACCTGATGGCTTTTCCCGATTGCGGGCGTTGTGACTTGAAATATCCGCGCTGGCTTCCCATATTGAAGCCGGAGTTGCAAGAGAATGTGAGTCTGCTGCGTCTTATTCAAAAGCAGGACAGATATATCCATGTGCCTTTTCATAGTTTTGATTACTATATCCGCGTGCTTCAGGAGGCGGCTCTAAGTAAAGATGTCAAGAGTATAAAAACGACTCTTTACCGTCTGGCTAAAGACTCTAAAGTGGTGAAAGCGCTGATTTGTGCTGCACGGAACGGTAAGAAGGTGACTGTAGTAATCGAACTCCTGGCACGTTTTGATGAAGCATCCAATATCGATTGGTCCAAAAAGATGCAGGATGCAGGCATTCATGTGATTTTTGGGGTGGAAGGGTTGAAAGTTCATTCCAAAATAACCCATATCGGAATGAAGACGGGAAGTGATATTGCTTGTATCAGTACAGGAAACTTCCATGAAGGAAATGCACGCATGTATACGGATTATATGCTGATGACGGCGTCCCGTTCCGTAGTACGTGAGGTAAATTCTGTGTTCACTTTTATAGAGAAGCCTTATTCGCCTGTTCATTTCAAAGAATTACTGGTATCTCCCAATGAAATGAAACTACGCTTTATTCGCCTGATTAATGATGAAATAAAGAACCGGCAATCAGGGCGTCCAGCGTATATCCGCGTGAAAGTGAACCATATAACGGATTCTGCTATTGTCAAGAAGCTATATGAAGCCTCGGCTGCCGGAGTACCTGTAGATATGTTGGTGCGTGGAAATTGTTCGCTGGTAACGGGGATTCCCGGAATAAGTGATACTATCCATATCAGTGGTATTATCGACCGGTATCTGGAACATTCGCGTATCTTCATCTTTGCTGCCGGTGGTGAGAATAAGACATTTATCGGTTCGGCGGACTGGATGCCCCGCAATCTTGATAATCGTATAGAAGTGATAGCTCCTGTCTACGATGCCCGGATCAAAGAAGACTTGTGGAAAGTCATAGACTTCGGCTTACGTGATACTTGCCAGGGAAGTGTTGTAGATGGAACAGGGGAGAATCGTCCCTGGATGGGAGAAGATGGAAGCAGTGCGCCACTCCGTTCACAAGAAGAATTATATAAATATTATCTTGCAGTAAACGAATTGTAGTTTATCTGCATAATTTTAATAAATAGATATGCCAACTACTCATACTTGCTATGCCGCCATTGATATCGGTTCTAATGCCGTGCGGCTTTTAATTAAGAAAGTAAAAGAAGACGAGACTGTATTGAACAAGCGTCTCTCAAAAGTTTTGTTGCTTCGTGTGCCATTACGGCTTGGTTTCGATGTGTTTTCTTTAGGCGAAGTGTCCGAAACGAAGGCTGTAAAGCTACGTCGGTTAATGAAAGCTTTTCGCCAACTGATGAAGATTTATGATGTGACGGATTACCGTGCTTGTGCCACTTCGGCCATGCGGGATGCTCGTAATGGGAAATCCATTATCAAGAAGATATTGAAAGATACCGGTATCTCTATTGAAGTCATTGATGGTCAGGAAGAAGCCCGAATGGTCTACAACAACCATATCGAGTGTATGGCCGATCGTACAGGTAATTATATCTATGTAGACGTCGGTGGTGGCAGTACTGAAATCAACCTGCTGGTTGACGGAGAACTGCAACATTCCCTGTCTTACAACATCGGTACGGTACGTATGCTTAGTGGTGCGGTCCGTGAAGAAGTGTGGGGACAAATGCATGATGATCTGGAGCGATTGACTGAAGGCTTGGGAGAGGTGAATATCATCGGTTCCGGTGGCAATATCAATAAGCTCTATCGATTGGCGGAGAAGAAAGATAAGAAGAAGCTGCGTTTACCCGTCACTTCATTGCAAACTCTGTATGATAAACTGGTGCCTTTGACACCAGAACAGCGTATGGATACATTTAGTTTGAAAGCTGACCGTGCAGATGTTATTGTTCCTGCTGCCGAAATCTTTCTGACTATTACCAAGGTGGTACGTTCCGAATATATACATGTTCCGGTGATTGGATTGGCGGATGGTATTATAGATAGCCTGTATGAAAATAAAGAAGGGGAAAATTAACTTCCCCCTCTCTTTTCTTTTGCTTTTGCTGCCGCTTGGGTAGCGATGGTTTCTGTTTCTTCTGTTTGCTCTTCGGTGTTCTTTTCCGCTTCTTTTTGTTCCATTTCCCGTCTCAGTCTTTTCAACCTCCACTTATTCCAGAACATAAGCTCTTTCCATCGGTTGAAATCCTTCTTGAAAATGATACCGATGCCTTGCGTTGTCAGATTGGTCCTTGTATAATAGCGGTCGTTCGTCTCATTATACGCTTTCAGGCGAATATCTCCGCTACGGTTCACAAGCCATTCTGCTTCAAAGTCTCCTACAAAGTTCGTATTTGCCATCGGATTGTCTCGGTATCCGAAGTTACCATTGATAAGCAAACGATTGTTCAGTAATTGCCCCGATAGCATTCCTTCGAATTCCATATCCGTCCAGCCTTTTTCTCCGGTGCTGAGGTTGGTACCTATATTCCAGTTGTTACTATTAATAATGTTGGAAAGTGCATTATTTAGTTGTCCCGAAAGGGTGGATGAAAGCACAGAAGTCATCATATTCGAGTTTTGTGTGGCATCTACATTCTCGGGTGTATAGAATTTGCCGATACCTAACAGATAGAGAATCTGCATATTCATTTGTTCGTCCGTTGAAATGTAGTTACGGATAAGGGCTTGCACTTCATCCCGTTCATTAGGCACTTCCAGACTTAATTTGATGTCCGGAGAAGTTAGTTGCCCCGTCAGGTTCATGATACAGTTTACACGGATACTCGTTGGAATTCCGTAGTTGCTTACATTCGGCACCAAGTCATTCAAGGATGCGGAATTCACCATATAACTTGCTTGGATATCCATGGTGGCATCCAACGGAGGACCGTTGAAACTGATAGTGCTTCCATCTTTGATGGTAAAGTCCTTGCGTATTACCTCTTGCAGGCTGAATTTATAAACTCCCTGGCTGATACGATAATTACCGAACATCTTCACATCGTCAGCCTTGTTATAAAATTCCGTACGGATATTTCCGGATCCTCGTCCACTGATGTAATCACCGGCGATGGGGTCCATCACTATCTTCATGCTTGCATCCGGTGTAGCTTCTACGAGCAGGTTCAGGCGAATATCCGTGTCACTTTCTTCCTCCTGCTGTATCTCTTGTTGCGCCAGTTCATAGTCGGAAATCAGATTGATAGAATCCAGCACAGCCCGGCGCGGTGTCTTATCCACGAATTTGATGAATTGGTTGCTGGCGGCTGAAGATACATTATCCTTTATATATACGAAGTTGGTATTCCGGTTGGTCGTCATGGCTACATCGATATTGACTCCATCCCTTGCGTTACCTGCTATCAGGGCATTCCCCGTTCCGTATACCGTTCCATAAAAAGGAAAATCCAGTGACTCCTTCGTGTTCATTACCAGCATGTTGTTCACTCCAAACTGGAAACGGTATTCCAGGTTCTTGAAATGCTCATAATGCAGATAACCGTCTACATGTCCTTGATTGCCTTGTGTATCGAATATCCGGTTATCTTGGAAAGTCAGTCCATTCGGTTCTATGCGAATACTGTCTTTTATAAAGAAAGTGGTATTCAGTACATCTACCTTCATGGAGGCATTGCCAAGTACGCGCCCTTCCATGGTGAGCCCTTTGAATTTGCCATAGAAATGTACGTGACCGCTGGCACGTCCGTTAAATTCAGGTGTGATACTGCTCATGTAGTGTTCTATGAATTTCAGATTGGTGTTGTCAGCTTCAATCTGTAAGTCAAGCGCACTTTTAGGTTTTATGGGATATATGTAGCCATATACATGACTTTTAGCTGTATCTTTTTCATGGATATGGGCATCGAGATAGATACCTTCTACTTCATGGTGCCATTCTCCGTGAATGTTGGCATCGCCCAATAAACCGTCATTTAGTCCAAGGCCCCGGATGAAAAGGTCAGTATACATAACAGGCTTCTCCAATACTCCGCTGGCATAGGCAGGACCAGTAGCTTCTCCTTTAAAATTAACTCCAAGGTCGGCAATATCAAATACGTAGCCTATATTGATATCTTTTAAATCCAGGCGTACCGTATCCTGAGGTTGTTTTGAGATAGTTCCGTTGATGCGCAGGTATCGGTCTTTATGGCTGAAATAAAAGTCGTCTATATATATCTTTCCGGAGTCGATTACCACTTTTGACGGATGTATTTCCCATAAAGTGTCATTCAGGATAATATCCGTTTTTTGAACATCGACGACGGTTTTCAAAGCCGGAATACTCTTGTTTGAGCGGGAACGCTTTTTGTTCTGATCCTCAGCTTGTGTGCGGATGAAATGTGTAGCAGCAGCTAATTTGCCACTATATGTGACAGCGCTACTGTTTCCCCAATTCAGAGAGGTCTGAATAAGGTCATCTTTGGCTTGTGCGTCTAACGATACGTTGATGGAACCTTCCGGTTTGCGATTACTGAATCGTACACGTGCATGAAATTTATCACCGGGATTCTCACACAAGATCATACCCGATTCAAGGAACTTGTCTCCATAGCGCAGACGCGGGAAATATCCTTCTACTCGCAGGCGCTGTGCTTTGTCATTAAAGTATCCTTTTAGGGTAGAATGTGTATAGACCTTAACCGGAATATTAAAGATGGTGGAGAATAAATCCGTATTAAAGATATTTATGTCGAAATGGAAGTTGTTCTCACTTTCTATGTTTTTTTTGTCCGGCAATATTAGAGCAGGAATATATCTTCGCATGATGTTCAGTACACTGGCGGGTAGTGTGCGATAGGAATAATCTCCTTCAATACTTGCATTCAGGAAATTAGAGGCTATTTTTAATTGTTTATGCGATTCGTCTTCCCGAGTGGCGGTTATTTTTAAGTTGTCCAGAAAATAGTTTCTATCGGGTGCTGTGAATTGCAGGCTGTCAATATTGATCTCTCCATTCATTTCATCGATGGAACCACCGGTGAAATCAGCCGTTAACTGAATAGAAACTGCCGTATCTTCATATTTAGGTGTCAGGTGAAGCTCGTGGGGGCGTACATTACGGATATCGGCATGGAAATTAAAAGTCGGTACACGACTGGCTGTATTAATGCTACCATTTAGCAGAACAGAACCGTTTTCGTCATCCAATGCTATCTTTCCGTTGAAACCGCCTTGTTTATATTCTCCGTCGAGTGTGATGTTCTCATAGTTATAATCGCTATAGTCGATGGAAGCGATTAATCCCTTCATTACTATGGAAGGATATTGCTTTTCGTAGTGATTGCCTTCGACCTTGAGATTGAATGTGACCTTTCCTAACTGGTCGTTTGCCAGCATATTGCCTAGCTCAAACTCTTCAGTCTTTACTGCACCCGAATAAGAAAAATAACCTTTTTCTTTATTTGAACTTAATTTTAAGTCGGTCTTGATAGAACCTATATCGGTACGCACCAGGCCATAAGTTACAATATCTGTGAAATATCCCGAGACTTCCCCATTAAACGAAATGGTGCCTAAGCGTTGCAGTACCGGAGGAACACCTTCGTAGTTTTTACTTAAATTGCGAACGAAAAATGCAATGCCTTCCGGATCAGCATATAAACTGGAAAGGTTGCCGAATACGAATGCATCCTGAGGATGCGACAGGTCTTGTAAGGAAACATCTCCCCTTAAATGAAAATGCTGGTTTCCTGTAATCGACAGATGAGGACAATTCAACTGATTGATAGTACCGTTAGCTTCCAAAGCCACTTGCAAATTTTCCTTGAAAGGGAAAAAGGCCGGAACAAAGGGGGTGAGGTCACAAAGAGTAATGTCCGAAGGAAATATTCGCAAGGAAAAGCGTACATCATTGGTAAAGTTTCTAAAAGCTCCCAAACTGTCATACTCCATGCGGATGGTATCCATTGCAAGCGAAGTATTCGGCAAATCAATCGCGAAGTTCTCAATGCTCATTTTCTGATTGTTTGCTACAATCTTGAGACTTAGTTTTTTTAACTCAAAACCGGAATTTTCTTCTTCAATGCTTAGGCGCTTCACAGCTGCATTGACAGAGTCATTTTGGAGCGCTTTCAACGAGATATTGGCGATGATGTTTCGTAGCTGTATATGTTGTGCATTGAATTTTCCGGGTGTCTCTTCTGCCGACAATACGTTATAAGACATCTTACCGCGTCGTATCAGCAACGAGTTGATACGTATGTCCAGATTACTTTCCTTTTTGATGGTATCTTTAGAGGCAAATGCATCGAGTACGAACTGGAAGTTAGGTATGTCTTCTGGTGTTTTTTTTTCCAGGTTGATGTTGAAACCGAATAACTGTACGTTACTGATCGATACTTTGCCCTTGAACAAGGGAAGTATATCGAATTTTGCAGAAAGGCGGGATACTTTTAGCATTTCCTTGTCTGACTGGTCGTTTAACAATAAGTCGTCAATAATAATGCGGTTCAGTAGTCCCATATTGATCCGCCCGATGGTTAGTTGTGTACCCAGTACATTAGTCAGTTCGTTCGCAACGAGCACAGATATTTGTCGCTGAACGTAAGGAATGTTCAACAATAATATAGTCCCGATATACAAACTAAGTATAATACCGAGCACCCAGCGAACTGTCTTCTTTAACTTTCTGATAGGCGGTTTGTTTGAATTAGCCAACAAAAATATGAAATAATACGTTATCAATCCTACTTTTATCACTACTTTTGCAGCGTTTAAACGTAAATAACGATATGAGTACAATAATTTTAGGAATAGAAAGCTCTTGTGACGACACCTCTGCTGCCGTCATCAAAGATGGGTATCTGTTATCGAATGTCGTTTCCAGTCAGGCGGTGCATGAGGCCTATGGCGGTGTGGTTCCCGAATTAGCTTCACGTGCACATCAGCAAAACATCGTTCCAGTGGTTCATGAAGCATTAAAACGTGCCGGAGTAACTAAAGAAGAATTGAGTGCGGTGGCGTTTACAAGGGGACCGGGGTTGATGGGTTCTTTGTTGGTAGGCGTGTCGTTTGCCAAAGGTTTTGCCCGTTCCTTAGGTGTTCCAATGATTGATGTTAATCACTTGACTGGACATGTGTTAGCTCATTTTATTAAAGCAGAAGGTGAGGATACTATTCAACCTGAATTTCCTTTTCTTTGCTTGCTTGTATCAGGGGGAAATTCACAGATTATCCTGGTAAAGGCATACAATGACATGGAGATTTTGGGCCAGACAATTGATGATGCTGCAGGGGAAGCTATTGATAAATGTTCGAAAGTGATGGGGCTGGGATATCCCGGTGGTCCGATTATTGATAAACTGGCTCGTCAGGGCAATCCGAAGGCTTTTACTTTCAGTAAACCTCATATTCCCGGATTAGATTATAGTTTCAGTGGTTTGAAAACCTCATTTTTGTATTCTTTGCGTGATTGGATGAAGGAAGATCCTGATTTCATCGAACATCATAAGGTTGATCTGGCTGCTTCACTTGAAGCTACTGTTGTAGATATTCTGATGGACAAACTTCGTAAGGCTGCAAAGGAATATAAGATTAAGCAAGTAGCCGTGGCTGGTGGGGTTTCTGCTAATAACGGCCTGCGTAATGCTTTCCGTGAACATGCTGAAAAGTATGGATGGAGGATATTTATCCCTAAATTCAGCTATACAACGGATAATGCTGCCATGATTGCCATTACTGGTTATTTTAAATATCAGGATAAGGATTTCTGTTCGATAGATGCGCCGGCTTATTCGCGTGTCACATTGAAGTGAAAGGAGTTTTAGAACATTTCTTTGTCCGCACCGCACCCGGTCCGTGTCTGGGCCGTACCTGCTCCGTATCTGCTCCAAAGCTATAGATACGGAGCAAATACGGTCCGGACACGGTTCGGGTAATATCAGTAGGAAAAATAGAACAAAAATATAAATTATATATAATAAGGTATATGAAACTGGAAGAAGAAGTCGGTGAATTACTAAAATCGAAGAATTTATCCCTTTCCACCGCAGAAAGTTGTACAGGAGGAGGTGTTGCTGCTTTAGTGACTTCTGTTCCGGGAAGTTCGGAATACTTCAATGGGGGAATTGTGGCTTATTCCAATGAGGTAAAGATATCTCTGCTTCATGTTTCTGCTGAAACATTGGAAAGGTATGGAGCCGTCAGTCAGGAAACAGTGATTGAAATGGTGAAAGGTGCGATGAAAGCATTGAAAACGGATTGTGCTGTTGCCACATCCGGGATTGCCGGTCCGGGAGGAGGTACATCCGAAAAACCTGTCGGAACAGTGTGGATTGCGGCTGCCTATAAAAATGAAATTGTAACTTTCAAACAAGAGGGGGATGACGGAAGAACCAGGAATGTGCAAAATGCTATTCAGAATGCTTTAAAGATGCTCCGTACATGCTTAAAATGAAGAAAAAATGCTATCAGACAGTGAATTATTTTATGAAAAACTTGTTTGGTATCGATAAAAGTACTTACTTTGCGCTCTGTTTGAAATAAGTATAGATAAAAACTATAAAAATAAGATAGAAATGTCGAAGATTTGTCAAATTACCGGAAAGAA
>OGEP01000803.1_pt1 | contig 41063 bp, 35 predicted proteins | sample 1570721 | NCBI WGS metagenome assembly OGEP01 (sample SAMEA2582131, study PRJEB24529) | metagenome | biome: Human gut stool | place: China | collected 2011 | reverse complement strand
ACCGGGGAAGCACTCCGTGCGGAGGCGTTGGAGATCCAGGCAGTGTGCCGGCGGTGGCGGAGGGAAAGATTGTGGGCGCGATTCTCTGTGGACATGACGGGAGAAGAGGCTGCCTGTATCATGTATGCGTGCAGGAGGCGTACCGCAAGCACGGGATCGGACAGAAACTCGTGGGTGCCTGCGTGGATGCGCTTGCGGCAGAGCATATCAACAAGATCAATCTGATTGCATTCAAGAAAAATGAAGTCGGAAACCGTTTCTGGCAGGGACTCGGGTGGACTTTCCGCGAGGATGTCAACTATTACGAATACGTCACAAATGAGGACAATATCACGACCTATAATCCATAGGAAGAAAAGGAGTGCGGAATGATAAAGATGATAAAGGGCGGAGTGACCGCCGCAAAAGGATTTTGTGCTGCCAGCACGGCGGCTGGTATCAAATATCAGAACAGACAGGACATGGCAATGCTCTACAGCGAGGTTCCCTGTGCGGTGGCGGGAACTTTTACCACGAATCTGGTGAAGGCTGCCCCGGTAAAGTGGGATCAGAAGATTGTATACGAGAGCAAAAAGGCGCAGGCGGTTGTGATCAATGCGGGGATTGCCAATGCGTGTACCGGCGAGGAGGGAATGCGCTACTGCAGACAGACGGCGGAAAAAGTCGGTGAACTGCTTCCGGTTCCGGAAGATCAGGTGCTCGTGGCATCGACCGGAGTGATCGGCATGCAGCTTCCGATGGAGCGCATCTGTGCGGGAATTGAGGCGATGGTTCCGGCATTGTCGGGTGAGACAGAGAGCGGTCATGCGGCGGCACAGGCGATCATGACGACGGATACCTACGAGAAGGAGATTGCGGTGGAAGTCATGCTTGGCGGCGTTCCTGTTACGATCGGCGGCATGTGCAAAGGCTCGGGCATGATTCATCCGAACATGTGCACGATGTTGAGTTTTGTGACAACGGATGCGGCGATCGCACAGCCCCTGCTTTTAGAAGCGCTGCAGGCAGATGTCTGCGACACCTATAATATGATCTCCGTGGACGGCGACACTTCCACCAATGATACCTGTCTGCTTTTAGCGAACGGGATGGCGGAGAATCCGGTCATTTCAGAGAAAAATGAGGATTACGACAGGTTCTGCGAGGCATTGCGGACAGTCAATGAATATCTGGCGAAGCAGATGGCAGGCGACGGCGAGGGAGCCACGGCGCTGTTTGAGGTGAAGGTCATCGGAGCAGAGACGAAAGAGCAGGCGAAGATCATCAGCAAGTCGGTCATCACATCGAATCTGACCAAGGCGGCAATCTACGGACACGATGCAAACTGGGGAAGAATTCTCTGTGCGATGGGTTACTCGGGCGCACAGTTTGATCCGGAGAAGGTGGATCTGTTCTTTGAGAGTGCGGCAGGAAAAATGCAGATCATAAAGGACGGCGTGGCACTTGACTACAGCGAGGAGGAGGCGACGAAGATCCTCTCGGAGCCGGAGGTGACGGCGATCGCGGATATCAAGATGGGCACGGCGGAGGCGACGGCGTGGGGCTGTGATCTGACATATGATTATGTCAAGATCAACGCGGATTACCGTTCCTAAGCAGAGACGTAAAAATTCAGGGAGAGTGGAGAGAAAATGGACGAGAAAAATATGCAGGAAATTCTGGCAAAGGCGGAAGTGCTGATCGAGGCGCTCCCTTATATACAGCGTTTTAACCGCAAGATCATTGTGGTAAAATACGGCGGAAGCGCCATGGTGGACGAGGAGTTAAAGCGCCATGTGATCCAGGATGTGACCCTCTTAAAACTGGTTGGATTCAAGCCGATCATCGTGCACGGCGGAGGCAAGGAGATCAGCCGCTGGGTTGGAAAAGTCGGCATGGAGCCGGTGTTTGTCAACGGACTCCGCAAGACGGATGAGGCGACGATGGAGATTGCGGAGATGGTCTTAAATAAGGTCAACAAATCTCTGGTCAAGCTGGTGGAAGAGCTGGGTGTCAATGCAATCGGTATCAGCGGCAAGGACGGCGGACTGCTCAAGGTGGAGAAAAAATATTCCAACGGGGAGGACATCGGATTTGTCGGTGAGATCACGGAGGTCAATCCGAAGATCCTCTACGATCTTCTGGAGAAGGATTTTCTGCCGATCGTGTGTCCGGTCGGAATGGATGATGCCTACAACAGCTACAATATCAACGCGGATGATGCGGCTTGTGCGATTGCAAAGGCGGTCAGCGCGGAGAAGCTTGCATTTTTGACGGACATTGAGGGTGTATACAAGGATCCTTCGGACAAGAGCACGCTCATCTCGGAACTGACCATCGATGAGGCGAGAGCATTGATCGGCGACGGCTTTATCGGGGGCGGTATGCTGCCGAAACTGAACAACTGCATCGACGCCATTGAAAACGGCGTGTCCAGAGTACATATTTTAGACGGGCGGATCGCACATTGTCTGCTCCTTGAGATCTTTACCAACAGAGGTATCGGTACGGCGATCCTTAGTGAGAAAGAGAAGAGGTATTACAATGAATAAAGAGACATGCATGAAAGAGGCGGAGGAGAGCATCCTCCATACCTATAACCGTTTCCCGGTAGTGTTTGACCATGGGGAGGGCGTATACCTGTATGACACGGACGGAAAAGAATATCTGGATTTTGCGGCGGGAATCGCCGTGCAGGCATTTGGGTATCATAACAGGGAGTACAGCGAGGCGCTAAAGACGCAGGTGGATAAGCTGATGCACACGTCCAACCTGTTTTACAACGAGCCGATCACAAGCGCGGCGAAACGTGTCTTAAAGGCAAGCCGGATGGACCGCGTCTTTTTTACGAACAGTGGCACGGAGGCAATCGAGGGAGCATTAAAAGCCGCAAAGAAATACGCGTACACCAGGGACGGTCATGCAGGGCATGAGATCATTGCCATGAATCACTCGTTCCACGGCAGAAGTCTCGGAGCACTCTCGGTAACCGGCAACAAACATTACCAGGAACCGTTTGAACCGCTGATCCCGGGAATCCGTTTCGCGGAATTTAATCAGTTAGACAGCGTAAAAGCTTTGATAAATAAGAAAACCTGTGCTATTATTTTGGAGACGGTACAGGGCGAGGGTGGAATCTACCCGGCAACCGACGAATTCCTTCAGGGCGTGCGTGCACTCTGCAACGAGCATGACATTCTGCTGATCTTAGATGAGATCCAGTGCGGCATGGGGCGCACCGGCGAGATGTTCGCATGGCAGCACTACGGTGTGAAACCGGACATTATGACCAGTGCGAAGGCGCTTGGATGCGGTGTTCCGGTGGGAGCATTCCTGATGACCGAGCGCGTGGCGGAAAAGTCGCTGGCACCGGGCGATCACGGGACGACTTACGGCGGCAACCCGTTTGTCGGAGCAGCAGTTGACACCGTGCTTAAGATGATGGAGCGGGATCGGATTACAGAGCATGTAAAAGAGATCACGCCGTATCTGGAGCAGAAGCTGGATGCGCTTGTGGAAAAGTATGATTTCCTTACGGCGCGCAGAGGTCTGGGACTGATGCAGGGCGTTGTGTGTGAGAAACCGGTTGGAAAAATTGCGTCAGCAGCATTGGAACACGGACTTGTCGTGATCACGGCAGGCGCCGATGTGCTTCGTTTTGTACCTCCACTGATTATCGGGAAAGAGCATGTGGATGAGATGGCAGAGAAGCTGGATGCGGTTCTGGAAGAGATGTAATTCCCTGATAATGAGAATACAAAAAACGGATTAGGGAAATAAAATGAAACGATTATACAAAAGACTGACGGCGGCAGGACTTGTCGTTGTGCTTGGAATGACAGGAATGGCTGTTATGAATACAGCGGGATGCGGCAGCAGCGAGGAGGGTGTGCCCTCCACGGAGACGGGAGAAACGGCGGCGGATGGAGCTTACCGGAGCGCACCGGCAGACCTTACGCTGTGGTATGCGGATGACAGTTATGCAGACTTTTTTACCGAGGCGGCTGTGCGTTATTACGCTAAGACCGGGAAAAAAGTAGCCGTGCAGTATCAGGATACCATTGATTATCTTGGAACTATTTACGATAAGACCATGCAGGATGATGCATTTCCGGATGTTTACCTCTTACCGGGGGACAATCTGGAGGAAGCATACCTCTATGGTCTTGTTTCCGTGAATCAGACGAACCCGTCGGAAAACGGCGTGCTGGAAAAGGCAGTCGAGGCGGCGACCTACGAAGAGCGCGTGCTCGGGTATCCGCTGTCCTACGATGCGTGCGTGTTTATTTACCAGACGGATTATTTTACCGAGGCGCCGGCATCGCTGCAGGCAATCATCGATTATTCCAATGAGAACGAGCCGGCAGAGAATGTGGAATATCTGCTGGAGTGGGATGTCAAGGATGCGTTCTATGATTTCCCGTTTGTCGGCAACAGCGTCACGTTCGCAAAGAGAGGATCGGACGAATTGGATATCACCTACGATGATACGCTCTATCAGCAGGATCTGGAGTATTTTGACACGATACTGGCATCTTTTTCCATTGATGCGGAGCAGGTGTCCGAACAGCATATCGTGAACAATTTCCGGGAAGGGCGGACTCTTTCGGCAATCCTGGATACTGATACACTCTGGCAGCTGGACGGATATGACTACGGGCTGATGCAGATGCCGGAGTTAAGCGATACGCTCTCGGCGGCGACATGTGCGTCTACCGATATGATTGTGGTCAATGATTATACAAAAGACAGTGCAGCGGCGGCTGATTTTGCACAGTTTGTGACAATCGACATGGCGGACGAATTGCATGGATTGTCGGGACATTACTCCGTGATTCCGTCAGAGACGCCGGATACCGTGGAGCAGACGGCGTTGGACGCGTATGAGGGGGCAGTTTTAATGCCGGATTCCAAGGATGCCAAAAATTTCTGGGTAACATTGGAAGAAACAATTTTGAAATATTTCTGAAACACTCTTGTCACGGCTGTAAAATTTCGTTAGAATATGAATATCGGGCATTGAGGACTCCTTTTATATAGAAGAAGGAGAATGCTTATGATACGAACATGGAAGAAGATAGGGGCTGGCATGATTCTGTGCATTTTTATGGCGGGATGTGGCAGTCAGAACGAGGTTTATCTGGAGACGGAAGTCTCGCAGGATACCGGGAATCCGCAGGAGACGGAAGAACCGGAGGCTCGGGAGCGTCTGAATACACCGGAGGTTTTGGGCGCGGAGCAGGCAAAAAGAGCGGATCTGCCGGAGGTTTCCGGTGAGGAATGGGCGGCTGAGGCAGCTCTTGCACCGGAGACGACGGAAGATGCTGATAAGGCAGACCGTGCGTCGGGAAAATGTTATGTCTATGTCTGCGGAGAGGTGGCAGAGCCGGGCGTGTACGTGTTAGAGACTGGAGACCGCATCTATGAGGCGGTCGAGATGGCGGGCGGCATGACGGCGGATGCCGGGACGTGCGCAGTCAATCTTGCGGAGAGCGTGTACGACGGACTCATGGTGTATATTCCTGACAGCGAAGAAGCGGCCGGGATGACGGGCAGTATGACTTCTGTGGGCGGCAGTGCAGTTTCTGCGGGAGGAAGTGTGACTTCTGCGGACAGCAGTGTCAGGAACGGTGAGGGAACTTCGGGAGGGACGGCAGCGTCTCCGGAAGACGGACGTCTGAATCTCAACACGGCGTCGCTGGCAGAGCTTATGACGCTTTCCGGGATCGGACAGACCAAGGCGCAGGCGGTTGTAAACTACCGGGATGCGCACGGAGAATTTTCTTCCGTTGAAGAGATTATGAATGTAGATGGAATCAAAGAGGGATTATATAATCGGATCAGAGATCAGATAAAGGTGAAATAAATGGCGAAAAAAGTTCTTGTGGTGGATGATGAAAAGTTAATCGTAAAGGGAATCCGTTTCAGTCTGGAACAGGACAACATGGAAGTGGATTGTGCTTATGACGGTGAGGAAGCATTGCAGATGGCGCATAACAAGGAATATGACATCATATTACTGGACGTCATGCTGCCGAAGCTGACCGGCTTTGAGGTCTGCCAGCAGATCCGCGAATTTTCCAATGTACCGGTGATCATGTTGACCGCCAAGGGTGATGACATGGATAAGATCCTGGGACTGGAATACGGCGCGGACGATTACATAACCAAGCCTTTTAACATTCTGGAAGTGAAAGCCCGGATCAAAGCTATCTTCCGCAGAATGGAGCCGAAAAAAGGAACCACAGAGAACACCGGTATTCTGGAAAGCGGCGATATGAAGCTGGATCGTGACGGCAAAAGAGCCTACATCCAGGGCAGGGAGATCGGACTGACGGCCAAGGAGTTCGAAGTGCTGGAACTTCTGATGCTGAATCCCGACAAGGTATACAGCAGGGAGAATTTGTTGAAGCTGGTATGGGGTACGGATTATCCCGGTGATGTGCGTACAGTGGATGTACATATCCGGAGACTGCGTGAGAAGATCGAGTCCAATCCCAGCGAGCCCAGATACGTGCATACCAAATGGGGTGTCGGGTACTACTTTAATAATAAGTGAGACTATGAGAACCGGCAAAGATAAGAGGAAATGATTCGCCATGCTTGCATGTAAGAATCAATTTCTCTTATCTTTGAAGGTGGCTCGAATAGAGCCACCGCCACGCAAATGAACAAAAGTAGCTGCGAAGCAGCGGAGAGCACGATTTATCGTGCGGTTTTGTGAATGGCGTGGAGAGGTTCGGAACTGAGGTTTTTATACTGTGAAAAAATGGAATAAAGAACGTTTTGCAACTATATGGGAAAAGCTGGAGAGCATGATCGCGCTTCGAAGTCTGCGGGCGAGGATATTCCTGCTGACGCTGGTGATCGGCCTGGTGCCTTGTATTGCCATGCGCCATGGTATCGTGAGCAATTACGAGGATCTGGCGGTGGAACAGCGGACCACAGTGGTACAGAACCAGTTGATGATCCTGGCCAATCATCTGATCAGCAACAATTATTTAAGCAGCCATGGTGTCAGAGAGGACACCGGCAATTCCAGAGAAGTCATCAATGCGGAACTGGAGATGCTGTCCAATCTGTATGAAGGCCGCGTTATGATCATCAACAAGAATTTCAAGGTGGAAAAAGATACCTACGGCATCAGTGAAGGAAAGACCATCATTTCCGAGGAGGTCATCAAATGTTTTCAGGGGGAAAACATTTCCCATTATGATCCGGAGCACGGTTACATAGAAATGACCACTCCCATCATGGATACCACGGCAAACACTACGGACGAAAACGGAAAAAGGAATCCGGATGCCATCCGGGGCGTTATGCTGACCAGCATTTCCAATGACAGTATCGTAAATGCCAAGGAAGTGCTGAATCGTAAGGCGTACATTCTGGAAGTGATCATGATGGTGGCAATCCTGGCACTGGCTATCATACTGTCCAGAGCTTTGACGAGACCTTTCAACAGAGTCACACAGGCCATCAATGCGGTAAAGGAAGGCTTCAGTGATGAGACGATCTCTGTGCCAGATTATGTGGAGACCGTACATATCGTAGATGCGTTCAACCAGCTGTTGAAGCGGATGAAGGCATTGGACGATTCCCGACAGGAATTTGTGGCAAATGTGTCCCACGAGTTGAAAACACCCATGACATCCATCAAGGTATTGTCGGATTCCCTGCTAGCACAGGAAAATGTACCGGCGGAGCTGTATCGAGAATTCATGGAAGACATTGCTTCCGAGATTGACAGAGAGAACCAGATCATTACGGATCTGCTGGCACTGGTAAAAATGGATAAAAAGGTACAGGATCTGAATATTGTATCGTTGAACATCAATGATCTGACGGAACTGATCTTAAAGAGACTGCGGCCCATCGCCCGGAAGAAGGATGTGGAAGTGGTATTTGAAAGCGTCCGTCCTGTGGTGGCAGAGGTGGATGAAGTTAAGATGACCCTGATCATGACGAATCTGGTGGAGAATGCCATCAAATACAATAAGGATCATGGCTGGGTGAAGGTGATACTGGATGCGGATCATCAGTATTTTACCTTTGAAGTCAGTGATTCCGGAATCGGTATCCCGGAGGAGGCTCTGGCACATATCTGCGAGAGATTCTATCGTGTGGACAAGTCTCATTCCAGAGAGATCGGCGGAACGGGACTGGGACTGGCGATCACCAAGAGCGCCGTCCTGATGCACAAGGGATCCCTTACGGTGACGAGTACCGAGGGGCAGGGCTCCTGTTTCCTGGTGAAGATCCCGCTGACATATATCGCCTCTTAGACGGAGCTGTTGTAAGAAAGATTGTGTAGTTATGAAGAGAGTTAAAAAATATGTTTTGACCGGTATGCTTCTGATGTTGCTGGCAGTCCTGACCGGCTGTGGCACGAGAGAGCCGGAGACCGGCAAAAAGATATCGGTGTATTATGTAAATACCGCAGAGACGAAGGTTGAGGTTCATGACCAGTATCTGAACACCAAGACACCGGAGGAACAGTTGGAAGAGACCATGACATTTCTCTCCACCACCCCGGAAAAGCTGGAATATAAGGCGCCTTTTGACATGGGATTTCAGGTTCTGGATTATGAAGTGGAAGACGGAAAACTTGTGATCAATGTGGATAAGGCATATTCCGAACTTTCGGTCACCACAGAAGTACTGGTGCGGGCGGCCGTTGTAAGGACATTGACGCAGCTGTCCAATGTGAAATATGTGACGATTACCGTGGAAGGCAGTCAGTTATATGACAATGCAGGGGAATTGGTAGGCTGGATGAATGCCGAGCAGTTCATAAATAATGACGGTAACGAGATCAACACCTATGAACTGGTGAAGGTAAAGCTGTATTTTGCCAATGCAGACGGTGATAAGCTGATCGCGGCCTACAGAGAAAAGCATTATTCCACCAATACTCCGTTGGAGCGATTCGTGGTGGAGGAACTGATCGCGGGACCCAGCGGACAGATTGAGGGTCTGTACCCGGTAATCAATCCGGAGACCAAGATCATCAATATCCTGACCAAAGATGGCATCTGCTATGTGAATCTGGATTCCAGCTTCCTGACCGTGGTGAACAATGTTTCCACGGAGGTAGCAGTTTACTCCATCGTGAATTCCCTGGTGGAACTGGATAATATCAATAAAGTACAGATCCTGGTCAACGGCGAAGTGCCATCTACCTTCAGCAATTCCACTTTTGAACGGAATCTGGATTATGTAACGACTTTGGAACAGTAAATTTTGAATTTATGCGGGACAGGACTGTTTTTGCGTTGGACTGTCGGAACAGTCCTGACTGTGGGCAGGCGGGATTGCCTGCGGAAGGGAGCTTAATGAGACGACCGCTTTTTATGGCGTGTCTGTGTCTCGTGATAGTGCTCGCCATAGGAAGAATACTGACGGGGGCAGACACCGGGGATGCCGGCGTACTGCCGCCTGACGGAAGTCCGGTGAGGATCACGGGACGGATAGACACAAGAACTTCTGAAACGATTATTCTGAAATCAATTTCTATTATTCAAAACGATCTAAAATATTCCTATTCTGGAAAATTACAATGTGAGTTGACAAACACACAGGAGGTACAGAGCCTGAGACTGGGCCAGCATATTGTTCTGGAAGGCTTTTTTTCGCACTTCGATGCTGCGACCAATCACGGGGAATTTGACGTGCGGGCCTATTCTGCGGGAAAGGGCATCGGTGGCAGAGTGCGGAAAGCACAGGTTCTGGCAGCGGAGGAGGACTATAGCTTTTTGAGAGAAAAGTTGTTTGCCTTTCGAAGGAGATTACACGACAGACTGGCAAAGGTATTCCCGGAGAAAGAGGCTTCCGTTATGCAGACATTACTGCTGGGGGAGAAGGAAGAACTGGATGCGGAGGTAAAGGCGCTGTACCAGAGGAATGGGATCGCCCATATCTTAAGCATTTCAGGGCTACATATTACTTTGCTGGGGATGGGATGCTACCGGCTGCTTAAGAGACTGGGGGCTCCGGTCAGAGTGGCAGCAGCGGGAGGTGCCATGACACTGCTTCTGTACGGTATGATGGTGGGCATGAGTGTATCCGCCAGCCGTGCCATAGGAATGTATCTGCTGCAGATGTTGGGGATATTCGTGGGAAGGACTTACGATATGCTGACAGGTGTGGGGCTGTTGGCGGCATTGCTGGTGTTGCAGCAACCGGAGCGGCTTGGGGATGTGAGCTTTTTGATGTCTTTTGGGGCGGTGCTGGGGATCTGCTTGTTGACACCGGTGTTTGCCGGGGATGGTAGGGAAGATAATGCCGGTGTGGAAACGGCCAGTGGCGTGGTGGCAGGGCTTCTGACCGTGACAGATATTCTGGGTGATTCCGCTTACGAGAGGAACAAGTACCGGGAAGGCTGGCGGAAGGTGGTGTATGAAAGGCTTTGGCGCATGGTGTCAGCACTTAAAAGCGGTTTTGCCGCCAGTGCCGGAGTTATTCTTTTTACGCTGCCCATACAGCTCTGGTTCTTTTATGAGATCCCTGTCTACTCGGTATTATTGAACCTGCTGGTGTTGCCCTTTATGAGCGTGGTGATGGCAGGGGGAATCCTGTCATTGATCCCGGGACTGGGAATTGCAGGGACGGTGGATTGTCTGATCCTGTGGTGGTATGAATGGATCTGCGAACGGTTCGGAGAACTGCCGGGAGCGGTATGGTGCGTGGGCCGCCCGGCAAAGTGGCAGATGATCGTTTATTATAGTGGGCTATTTGTGTTGATCATTGGCAGGAATTATGCGGAAAAATGGAAGCGACAAAGACTTTATGCAGCTTATGTGGCGGAAAATAATCATGGAGACGGACACCGCACTGAAAGAGAAAGGCAGCGTCGGGAAACACGCGGAGTGGATGATAGCGGTAGGGGTAGAAAAAGAGAGAGTAACAGAAAAAAGATGCAGCACTCTGATAGGTACTCTGAAATATGTACCACCAGATGGCGGCATGTTTTAGCAAATTTTTGGTATACATGGCAGGGAGTGATGACATATAGGAACGGAGTTATGTGCCGAATTGTAGCCGCAATGATTTTGGTATTAATAGTTGGTTTACTGACCGGCAATTTTGATCGGGGAAGCCGTGTGACTTTTCTGGACGTGGGACAGGGAGACGGTATCGTGGTGGAGACCGGGCAGGGGGCATATCTTTTTGACTGCGGTAGTACCAGTCGGAGGAAAATCGGTGAATATGTGTTGAAGCCTTATCTCAAGAGCCGGGGAATCCAGTCTCTACGCGGTGTGTTTGTATCGCACCCAGATGAAGACCATATGAATGGCATATTGGAACTGCTGGAGAACGGTGGAGAATGGGGAATTACCGTGGAGCAGATGTTTCTGCCTGCGATTACGGAAGCGGAGCGCAGGGAGGCTTTTGAAAAATTGCTTGTTGCCGCGGAATATGCCGGAGTACCGGTAAGTTACATAAAATGTGGCGATGAGATCAGGGATAGTCGACTCCGGCTGCGGTGTCTGCACCCGGAGGAGAATACGACTCTTGCGGATGCCAATGCCTATTCGGAATGCTTCTACGTGGAGGTATTTGCGAAAGCAGTGAAGTGGGGCGTGGCAGAGGGGATGGAAGCAAGTGGAGAGGGCGGAAGAGCTGCTAGCGAAGTTTACGGTGAGAACGGCAGCTTTGCTGTCGGAGTTATTGGTGAGAGAACCGGTCATGGTGATACCGGTGAAAGGAAAAACTTCGGCGTGGGTGCCGGGAAGCTAAGCATTCTCCTGACAGGGGATGTGGAAGGAGAAGGGGAGCAGCAGCTGACACAGGAATTGCAGACGTTGAAGACGTTACAGGAAGCGAAGACGTTACGGGTAGCGCAGGAATCACAGGCTTTGCAGAATGCGCGGAAATTGCAGGAACCGCGAGAACAGCAGGAGTTGTGGGAATCACGGAGACAAGGGGGCTTCAAGGTAGACATCCTGAAGGTAGCGCATCACGGCTCAGGCTATTCCACCAGTTCTGAGTTTCTTGCCGCCGCCGGCCCCGCTGCCGCCATTATCTCCTGTGGTCGTAACAATTCCTATGGCCATCCCCATGCCGCGACGCTACAGCGCCTGGAAGATGCTAAGGTCCCCTGGTACCTCACCACTGACTATGGAGCCCTGACAGTAACCGTCGACAGTCACGGAAACCGGCTGCAAGGGTATCTGAGAAGAAAATAAGCCGTTGGGGTTCTAGGTAGTTGGGGCGTGAGAGGAAGAAAAGTAAGAATAAGCCCCGGAGAAGTCAAGAAGCCGGGGCGTGAGAGGAAGAAAAGTAAGAATAAGCCCCGGGGAAATCAAGAAGCCGGGGCGTAGGAGAAAGAAAAGTAAGAATAAGCCCCGGAGAAGTCAAGAAGCCGGGGCGTAGGAGAAAGAAAAGTAAGAATAAGCCCCGGGGAAATCAAGAAGCCAGTGTGCAGAAGGAGGAAAAGTGAAAACTACACGCGAAAATATAAAAAACAGAATAGAAGAAATTAATAAGGAATTAGAAAAGATAACAAAATTGGACAAAAAATTTCCGCAAGGAGAATTGCAATGCTTCAAAAATGAAAACCGCTACAAATGGAAAGTAAAAGAGGAAAATGGAATACGCTATCTTCCGAAAACCGAAAGAAATCAGGCAGAAATACTGGCATTGAAGAAATACTATGAGTATAGAAAAAAGGAATTGGAGAGTGAAGCAGCGGGATGGGAAGCCTACTTGAAGAAGACAGACAAGATGAAAATAAACTCCGAACATCTATTAAATCATCCGGAATATGGAAAATTGCTGGCTAAGAATTTCAGACCATTGGATAAGGAACTGGAGCGGTGGCAGGAGGAACCCTATGAAAAATGTACAAAGCATCCGGAAAATTTATTGGTACAAGGAACGCATGGGAAGATGTTGCGGTCTAAATCAGAAGCAATTATTGACAGAATGCTATATCAAAATAAAATACCGTTTCACTATGAAGAAAAACTGGTTTTGGATGGAATAATTTTATATCCAGATTTCGTGATACGACATCCCTTTACGGGACAATATTTTTATTGGGAGCACTTTGGGATGATGGATAATCCGGATTATTGCAATCATGCTTGTGACAAAATAAAGCTATATTGCCGACATGGTATCATTCCTTCGGTAAATCTGATTCTCACCTATGAAACAAAGCAGTGTCCTCTGAATGCAGACAAAGTAGAAATGATCTTGCAGGAATATTTTGGTTGTAGCAAATGGGATGCCGTGGTAGGATAAAACATATCAGTAATAGTAAAATAAGGGGGATATGCAAAATGAAGCACCTGATCATTGTAAAATTTAAAGAGAATATATGGAACCGGGAGGATGCGGCGAGCAGGGAGATGCTTGCGGACATCAAGAAGATCTTCAATCGGACGAAGCAGATAGAAGGCGTTCATACGGTGAACATTTATGAAAATGTGACACCGAGACCGAACCGGCATGATCTGATGATCGAGATGGAAATGGATCCGGAGGCACTGTCTGTGTATGATGCTTCCGCAGATCATCAGGAATGGAAGGCAAAGTACGGGAAGTATATTCAGACTAAGACCATTTTTGATTACGAATAAAAGTATATAATTTTTTGAAATAGTGAAAACCAGAATAAAAAAAATCAGCATGAAAGAATACCAACATCTGATCGGCAGGATAATCATTGTGGCAGCTATTGTGATTGCGGAAGATTGACCGCACATGCGTTGGAGCAGCTGAATGGAAGTATTGGTGCAGGTTTTAATACGATTGCAGGTCAGATCCATTAACAGATGACAGAAGGGCTGGAGGCAGCTATGGAAGAATTTGATATCAGAGAAGCTACACCGGAGGATGCGGAGAAGATCATCGCATATTTAGCGCAGGTAGGTGGAGAGACAGATTATCTGTCCTTTGGAAAAGAAGGGCTTCCTATTTCGACAGCAGAGGAAGAGAAGTTCATACAGAGCATGAAAGAAGAGGAACATTCCGTTCTCTATGTAGTATGGAAAAATGGAGAGATCATCGGAGATGCCAGCTTAAGCGGATTCCCCAGGAGGATGAGTCATCGCGCCGAATTCGGAATCTCTGTGGTCAAGTCGGAATGGGGGCAGGGAATTGGCAGTGCGCTGTTACAGAAATGCATTATGTATGCAAAAGAACATACGATAGAACTGATCAATCTGGAAGTCCGAAGTGATAATGTACGCGCTATTCATGTCTATGAGAAATATGGCTTCCGAAAAATCGGGACCTCGCCGGCGTATTATAAGATGGACGGAACATATTATGATTTCGATCTGATGGTATTAGACCTTAGAAGGGAAAGAGAGTAGCTATCGATATCGCCGCGGTCATCAACGCAAAGGCCATCGAAACGGGCAGGCAGCAATATCGGAGCAGAACTCAGCATGATCGTGGTACAAGATGAATTAACAAAGAAACTCAGAGGACTAGAAAGAAACACAAGGAGCCATAACACCATGGAAATATTTGACATCGTAGATGAAAAAGGCATTCCCACAGGGGAGACCATAGAACGCACACAGGCGCATGAAAAGGGTGTCCGCCACAGAACCGCCCATATCTGGATCGTGAGGGAACAGGACGGAAAAGCCCAGCTGTTATTGCAGAAGCGCTCTGCGGAGAAAGACAGTTTCCCAGGGCGGTTCGATACCTCTTCCGCCGGACATATTCAGGCTGGGGATGAGCCGGAAGAGTCCGCAATCCGGGAGCTTGACGAAGAGCTGGGAATCCGGGCATCAAAGGAGGACCTTACATTCGCCGGATGTTTTGATATTCAATACGAAAAAGAATTCTATGGAAAAATGTTCCGGGACAATGAAGTGGCATTCGTCTATATGTACACTAAGCCGGTAGATGCTGCGAAGCTTATCCTGCAAAAAGAGGAAGTGGAGAGTGTGGAGTGGTTCGATATGGAGGAACTGGATACCGCATTGCAGCCGCCTAGAGACCACAGGTTCTGCGTCCCCACGGAGGGCTTCCGGATTGCTAAACGTTGGTGGGAGAGCAGAAAATAAAAGCTGAACGGCACGCATAAGCAGTAAGTCCCGAGAAAAGAATTGTCGCACAGTTGGCGAGGGCGGGGAATTTCGGCAGACATAGGCCGGGGATGTGCAGGAGTACATGGTAGAAGATAAGCAAAGCATAAGAGTGGACAATAAAAAGAGGGTATGGAAAGAGAAAAATCCGTGTGTATAAAAAATGGATGTACGGATGGATCTGGAGGATCTGTTTACCAGACTGGTGATTAATTACGGGAAATAACAAAAGAGCTGCCCTCATAATGAGGACAACTCTTTTATGTTAATAAGATTTTCACCAGATGAAATTACTTCACAGTTACGGAAGTGATGTGAGGGTTCACCCCTTCGTACCAGTACAGGAAGCCTTCCATATCAACAGTGTCACCGATCTTTAAGTTCTTTACTGCGTTGTAAACATCGGTGGTGTTGTCGCACAGATAAGACTCAACAGTGAAGGTATAGGTCTGACCATTCAGAGAAACGTTGAAGTACAGGTCGTTACCGTCTTCACCGGAACCGTCCCAGTTGTACAGGAAAGCAACGTCGTTGCCGTCAGCATCCTGACCAGCAGCTTCTACGGTCATGCCATTGAAAGCTACGAACTGGTTCTGGTAATTGATCAGATCATCGGTACCTAACAGATCGGTCACATCGGTAACGGGAGCGATGTAGCTGCCGTCTTCGATCTCGAAGGTAGCACCTTCAGCGATCTCTACTTCACCGGACCACTCGGTCTTATAACCGGTTACTTTGATCTTGGTACCGGGTACCAGCTTTGCATAATCCTCCTCGGAACATACGGCATTATAAATGAAGTAAGCGCCGTCCTGATCCTGGGTGTACAGGGTGGCCTTGTCTTCCCACCAGGACTGTTTTGCCTGAACATAAGCCTCGATCACAACTTCAGAATCGAGATCAGCAGCCATGTACTCTTCATAGGTCATAACACCCTCGGACTTCTCATCAGCAACAGCCTCAGTAGAAGCTTCGGTAGCAGTTTCGGTAGTAGCAGCTTCGGTAGTAGCTTCAGTGGTGGCAGCAGCGGTAGATTCAGCAGCAACGTCTGCATTGCTGTTTCCGCATGCAGCGAGAGACAGAACCAGAGCCATAGCCATGGTTAATGCAAGTGTCTTCTTTTTCATAATAATCCTCCATTCCTGCGCTTTGTGGCGCATATGGGTCTGTGCAGATACACAGACATCTCCTCAATTTATCCGGCGCATTCAGACACCGAACAGTTCCATTATACCTGAAACGTAAGATAAATCAAGGTTTTTTGCAAAAAGAGCCCCATCCGCAGGAAAATACCATCAGAGACTATCTTACGAATGGGGCTGAAAAATTACTTCTTTCTGTTTTTTAAATATTCCCGACCTACATACAGCAGAATCAGAACCCAGGTGACTGCAAGTGTGCTTAACAGGATCACGGAAGCCCGGGGCATGGGTCCCAGTTCCTTTTTGCCGAAGGAGGCGTCGCTTCCCTGACCGAGACGGTACAGGCTCTCCACATCGCTGTAAAGCTTTTGCATGTAGGCATCGTCCACAGCTTCTTTTCTGCGGGTGGACTTCACCACGTTTTCAATCAACTGTCCGGAAGCATCACGTAAGGATGCAGAACCGTTAAATACCGGTGTGACAAAAGTATTGTCCACATGATCCAAAAGTAGTTTGGAAGCTTCCATCTTCACTGCATAATGTGTACCGTTATCTGCACCGCTTTTGGACAGATAATCCTGATATTCTGCGGAGTTCTGTGCCTTAGAGGTTACAGGTACATAGCCTTCTGTCTCGGAATAAGCGATCTGCACATCGTTGGTGAGCAGATACTGGGCAAACAGCCAGGATGCCAGTACTTCCTGAGAGTCCGATTTATTGAAGACGCAGACGGAAGGACCCTGAGAGATCATTTTGGGATGCTCTGGGTCAAACTGGGGAATCATCCGTACGGCGGTCTCAAACTGCACCAGAGAGTCTTCGCTGATATCCGACAGTGGGGCATCCGTACCCATCCAGGTGGCTCCGGCAGTGGAATCAATGGCGAAAATACATTGCCCGGCATTCAGGAAGTTCGCAGGATAACCAGAGATCTTGAAGGTGGAAAATGCACCGCTTTTTACGTGTCCGGCAATACCATACAGGAGATCCGTAGTGGTATCGTTGAAAAGTTCAATGCTGCCGTCAGCTGTGGAATATCCCGCGTCCTTTTGCTTTAACATCTGGATCATCATGTTATCGGTGGACTTATAGATAAACGGGATCAGTACATTCTGACCGTTGACTACATAGGTGCCGTCCGCATTTTTGGCGGTGGCAGCCTCGGAGACCTCCCAGATGAAATCCCAGGTCAGTACATCCGGCAGAGTATATCCAAGATTTTCCACGTAGGTCTTATTCACGTAGCAGGCTTCGGTGGAACGCATGTAGGGTACGGCATAGTAATGCCCGTCGATGGAGCATTCATTCAAAAACTGCGGAATGACTTCTTCTCTGGTAGGACCGTCATAGGCAAGCTTCGTGCCGCCTAAACCGTATTTCTCATCAGCAAATAGGTCATCCAGAGGAACTACGGTGTTCTGTCCGGTGAGGTAGGTGGCAATGTGATCCGGGTAGGTGATGCAGACATTGGGTGTCGTATTGGTGGAAATATTGGTAATGACATCGTTGTAAATTTTGCCGTAATCCGTGTATAGATTCAGGTTCACCGTGATATTGGGATACAGGGATTCAAAATCCGCAATGGCTTTTTTGTAGATTTCCGTCTGGGTCTTGTTGGTATCGTTTTTCGCCCAGAAGGTGATCTTATAGTTCCTGGAAGTATCGAATTCCTCCGGAACAGTGAATTCCGGCAGCCCCTTGGACCCATGGCAGCCGGTCAGAGACAGGGACAGCCCGCCCAGGGCACATAAGAGTGCCAGCTTTTTGCTAAATCGACTCATCCTTTGGTACCTCCTCTGGCAACGCCTGCCATGACTTTTTTACGGAATACGAGGAACAACACCACCAGAGGAACAGAGATCACGACCACCGCAGCCATCATGGCGGGGATGTTCTCTCTGCCGAAACCATTCTCACGGATCTCCTGGATACCGTTGGATACCAGATAGTAATCCGGATCATCGGTGATCAGTCTGGGCCACACATAGGAGTTCCAGCATTCAATCACCTTCAAGATCACGATGGTGATCAGCGTGGGTTTGCAGATGGGCACCATGACCTTGCGCAGATACCGCAGATCGGAAGTACCGTCCACCTTGGCGGCATAATACAGCTCATCCGGAATCTGTGCGAAATTCTCCCGCAGCAGATAGATATAAAATACGCTGGTCACGGAAGGCAGGATCAGGCCGGTGAAGGTATTGCGCAGATCCAGGTTCGTGATAGTGGTGAAATTCGTAATGACCACCAGCTCGTTTGGAATCATCATCAGAGATAAAAATAACGTAAAGATCAGATCTTTTCCGGCAAAGTTCAACCTTGCAAACGCGAAGGCCGCCAGGGTGATGACCACTAACATGATGGCAGTGGTGACCACAGTGAAAAACAAAGTGTTCCACAGGTATCTTCCCAGGGAAACAGTGGTAAAAGCGTCCACGTAGTTCTGCAGAGTGGGAGACAGAGTGAAAAACTTCGGAAGATATTCCGCATTATAGGAGCCGTAGCTTTTTACGGAGGTCAGTACCATCCAGTAAAAAGGGAACAGCACGATCAGCGCCCACAGACACAGAAAAAAGTAGACGATCCCATTACGGATATTGCCGCAGATCCGGGTGCGCTTTTCTTGTTTTTTATAATCAGATGTAACATCAGACATCACAAAGACCTCCTTTCCTATACATAGTGGACATGCTTTTTGCTGACCAGCAGATTGATGCAGGTGATGGTCAGGACGATGGCAAACAGCAGGATCGCCGCGGCGGAAGCATAGGAAGGATATCCGCCGCTGTCGCCGTAGAGCATGTCGTAGACGTAACCGACAATGGTATTCATCTCTGCAGCATTTAAGTTCGTGCCGAAGAGCGCCACGGCATCACTGTATGCCTTGAATGCGCCGATAAAGCCGGTGATGATCAGGTAGAACACCATGGGAGAGATCATGGGTAGTGTGATTTTGGTGAACATCCGGAAACGGGAAGTGCCGTCCACTCTTGCCGCATTGTAGTACATGGGGTTCACACTGGCGAGAGCGCTGGTCAGGATCAGGATCTTAAAAGGCATAACGATCCAGATGGTGTAAAAGCACAGCACGAACATTTTCGCCCAGTAGGGTCCATCGATGAAATCTACGGAGCTGCCGCCGAAAAACTGGATCAGCAGATTGATCAGACCGTCGGAGTAAGGAGTCTTTTTGAAAAGAATCATGAAGACCAGACCGACCGCCAGCGTATTGGTTACGTAGGGCAGGAAAAATATGGTCTGGAACAGATCCCGCAGCGGTTTGATGGAGCTTAAGGCAGCGGAGATCAAAAGAGCCAGTCCGGTGGAGACCGGAACGGTGATGATGACCAGAATGAAGGTATTTTTCAATGCCTGTAAAAAGTACGGATCGTGGAGTACATAGGAGTAATTGTACATGCCTACGCCGTAAAAGGTCTGGGATGCGGAATTGTAACCCTCTTCAAAGGAGTACACGAATACGTCGATAAGAGGATAGATCATAAAAGCACCCAGAAACAGGAATGCCGGCAATAGATAGAGCCAGGCTTTCAGATTTTGTTTTTCCATAAGAAACCTCAATTCTTTCTGCAGTCCATGAATATCGCCGGACTGCAAAAGCGGATAAAATATTAGAAACGGATACGTTCTTCAGTGTCGGTGCAAAAGAGGAATACTTTTGCGGGCTTTAAGGCAAAATGCACTTTTCCGGTGGGAAGAGATCTGCCTTCGTCCGCATCAATGATGGAACGGATGGTAACGTTCTGGGACTTCTCATGGGTGGAAACAATGCTCACATCCCGGCCCATGACCTCCAGACGCACCAGATCGCAGGAGAGTGGTCCGTCCTCTTTTAAGACGAAGCCTTCCGGGCGAATGCCGACATGCACGGGCTGATCCGCTACTCCGGGAGTGGACAGGACAGCCTCGGAGCCAATGTATAACTGTTCATTTTTTACCTCACCGGAAAATACATTGATGGGAGGTGTGCCGAGGAACTTTGCAACGAACAGATTCACGGGATCATCGTATACGTTCTGGGGCTTGCCGATCTGCTGTACGATACCGTCCTTCATCACGACGATCATATCGGAGATGCTCATGGCTTCGTCCTGATCGTGGGTAACGAAGATGGTGGTGATCTGTGTCTCTTGCTGGATCCGGCGGATCTCTTCTCTGGTCTGGAGACGGAGTCTGGCATCCAGATTGGAGAGAGGCTCGTCCAAAAGAAGAACTTTTGGCAGCTTAACTAAGGCTCTGGCGATGGCAACACGCTGCTGCTGACCGCCGGAGAGCTCATTGGGTTTACGCTCTAACAGGTGATCGATCTGTACCAGCTTTGCTGCCTCCAGCACGCGCTTATTCATCTCTTCTTTGGAAAGCTTGTTAGCACCCTTCAGATTCTCCAGGGGGAACTGAATGTTTTTTTCCACAGTGAGGTGGGGGTAGAGGGCATAGTTCTGGAACACCATGCCGACACCACGGTTCTCGGGCGGAAGTCCGGTGACATCATCTTCGCCGAAAAAGATCTTGCCATCGGTGGGTTTCAGCAGACCGCAGATCAGATTCAAGGCAGTACTTTTGCCACAGCCGGAGGGACCTAAGAGTCCGATCAGCTTGCCGTCAGGAATCTCGAAGTCGAAGTCATTCACGGCAATGACATCTTCGCGGTTCTTCCTGCCGCGGACAGGACCGCGTGCGGGGAATTTCTTGGTCAGATGCTGTAATACGATTTTCATGTGTATATTTCCTTTCTTATAATGAATCTAAATCTAAATCCCATAGGAGTCCTTCAAAATCCCACAGTGATTTGCACCAGGTGGATTTAAATTCCGTAGGAATCACGCAAATCGCTGGATATATGATCCAGATCGGGGTATACGAAGCTCTCGGAGATGCCGAATACCCGAAGGCTTTCTATAAAGTATTGTTTCCGCCCGGAGGGAATAATGATCTTATACAGCATATTTTCATCGCAGATATCTTCCAGACGTTCCAGAGAGTTATGTACGGTGAAATTGGAGTACTGGGAGTACATGCGGAGGTTATTCTCTGTGGAGCTGCAAGCCAGGATCTTGTTTTTCAATTCCGGATTGTGGTGGTTGTGTTTGAAGGCGGGCAGCAACATTTCCTGTGTGGTGTCCGCATCAATGGGATAGATGCAGTTGCCGAAGCCTTCCTTCTCGTTCAACAGACCCGGTGTCAGTACCCAGACGCAGGCATCGGTGTCCGGAGTCTCTCGGTAAGTCTCCGTGGCGAAAAATACGGCGATCAGGGGAGACTGGGTCCAGTCTAACATTCTCGTGGGCAGACCGTAGTGCTGCATCAGGGAGACCCAGCTGGCGTAATTGTGTTTGTCGGGAGGATTGTCCAGGATCTGTCTCGCCCGGATATAGAAATCATTGGCAATATAGCGTTCGGAGTCCAGTCTTTTCTGGCTTCGTTGGATGGAAGGGATCAGAGTCAGATCCGCATTCTCTTCCCCGCGGAACCAGAGGCGGACGCCGTGCTTTTGGCGTAACGTGCTGACGAACTGCAGGAGTTCATCGATGGTGCTTACTTTTTGTGTTAACATGATAGACCTCGTTCTTATTTCTTTATCTTGGCTGGATGCCTGCGGATTGTTTCGTGCTACGCACTCTCACTTCTACGCTCCGCTTCGGTCCGTGCTAAACATGTGCCACTGGCACATAGCACCCTGCCCGCTATTCGCATATCGTGAAGCTTACCGGGGCATCAAGCTATTTTATTATAGATGGTTTTTCTCAGTTGTACAAGTAGCCATTCTGTGGTATGGTAAAAGAAAAAATACGGAAAACGTTTTTATAATAAAAATAAAGCACACAGGAAGGAGTACACTATGGCAAAATGGCTTGATAATGCAATCTTTTATGAAATTTATCCCCAGTCTTTTCTGGATACCAATGGTGACGGTATCGGTGATTTTCAGGGTATCATAGAAAAACTGGATTATATTAAGGAACTGGGATGCAATGCGATCTGGATGAATCCCTGTTTTGCATCACCCTTCGGAGACGCTGGCTATGATGTGGCGGACTACTATCAGGCAGCTCCCAGATACGGCACCAATGCGGACCTGAAGCGCCTGTTTAACGAAGTACACAAGCGGGATATGCATATCCTGTTAGACCTGGTGCCGGGACATACATCTGTGGCACATCCCTGGTTTAAGGAGTCCTGTAAGGCAGATCGTAATGAATTTACCGATCGTTATATCTGGACCGACAGCACCTGGGGACAGCTGGAGAACATGGGAAGCCTGTGCGGTATCTCAGAGAGAGAGGGCTCAGTGATCGTGAACTTTTTCGCACACCAGCCGGCACTCAATTACGGATTTTATAAAAAGACACAGGACTGGCAGCAGGATCCCGATGATCCGGGTCCTAAGGCAACGCTTGCAGAGATGGAAAATGTCATGCGGTTCTGGATCGGCATGGGCTGTGACGGCTTCCGTGTGGATATGGCAGGTTCTCTGGTGAAAAACGATGAGGACGGCAAGGGAAACATTGCTCTGTGGAGAAAGGTAAGAGCGTTCCTGGATGCAGAGTTCCCCGAGGCAGTGCTGGTATCCGAGTGGGGAGAACCGGACAAGTCCCTGCAGGGCGGCTTCCATATGGACTTTTTACTTCATTTCGGACCGTCTCATTATAACGATCTGTTCCGCTGCGAGGAGCCTTTCTTCTCCGGAAGAGGTAAGGGCGATGTGGCAGCCTTCGTAGAGAAATACAAGGAAAATTATGAAAAGGCACAGCGTAAGGGTCTGATCTGCATCCCTTCCGGCAACCACGATATGGATCGTCTGGCGAGAAGCATTCATGGGGAGGAGTTAAAGGTGGCATTTGCATTTCTTCTGTCCATGCCCGGTGCACCGTTCCTGTATTACGGTGATGAGATCGGCATGCGTTATGTGGAAAATCTGCACTCCGTAGAGGGCGGTTACGGACGTACCGGTTCCCGTTCTCCCATGCAGTGGGATCATACCACCAACGCCGGTTTCAGCGCGGCACCGAAGGAAAAACTTTATGTAAAACAGGACGAAGCCACTGACCGTCCCACGGTGGAGGCGCAGATGGCAGATCCGGATTCCCTGTATCATGAGATTCAGAAATTGATAGGCATTCGTCAGGCTCACAGCGCATTGCAGAGCCGTGGAGAGATCGAGTTCGTCTATGCCGAGGAAAAACAATATCCTCTGGCGTATCTGCGCAGTGACGACAAGGAGAAGATTCTGGTCATCATCAATCCGGCGGACAGAGAGGCCAGCTTCGACGGAGACTATGCGGTAAAGGAAGCTTTGTATACCTTCGGCGGGGAAGCTGCATTTGCAGGCGGAAAGGTTACTGTGCCCGGGGGCAGCGCCGGATTTTATCTGTTGTAGGTGGTGGAATATATTTTAAAAGAAGTGGATGATCAGTCTGGCGTAGCGGAGGAGCTTTTGAAAAAATGATTGCGGTATCTCCCAAAAAATATGCTATAATGAACGCAGATCATGAACAGCGTCGCATGCATGCCTTGCACGATATGACTGTTTGCAGGAGATATTGGGTAAGATATGTGGAGTATAGATAGAGTATAGATATACGAAAAGAGAACCGTATGAATCAGGTAAATTATCAGAAAGAATTAGAGAAAATTTTAAATACCTTACAGGAGAAGGGCGAGGCAGCGTCGGATTACCGACCGCCCCGCCTGTTTCTGCATAGCTGCTGTGCACCGTGCAGCAGTTATTGTCTGGAATATCTGTGCCGTTATTTTTTGATCACGGTATTTTATTACAATCCCAACATTTCCTTTTCGGAAGAATACCGAAAGCGCGTGGCGGAGCAGAAGCGTCTGATCGACGCTTATAATAAAGAAGAAAAGGGATGGCCCATCGATATCGTGGAGGGAGATTATGAACCGGAGCGTTTTTATGAGATGGCGAAGGGCTACGAGAACTGTCCCGAAGGGGGAGAGAGGTGTTTTCGCTGCTTCGACCTGCGGCTGCGCAGGACTGCGGAGCTGGCGGCAGATGGCGGTTATGACTATTTTGCCACGACCCTGACCATCAGCCCTCTGAAAAATGCGGCGAAGATCAATGAGATCGGGCAGGCACTGTCCGGGGAATATGGTATCCCCTGGCTGCCCTCGGATTTCAAGAAAAAGAACGGGTATAAGAGATCCATCGAACTGTCCGCAGAGTATGAGCTGTACCGGCAGAATTACTGCGGCTGTGCCTTTTCCAAGGCGGAGCGGGAAGCACAGATTGCAAATGCGTAATTGCGTCTTGCGGGATGAGGAATTTTAGGATATAGTAGAAATATTGAAAACAGCGCAGAAGCGTGAGAGATAGAAATTGTGACTGCACAAGATATTCCGGTACATTACAGGAAGTAACGGAATACCGGCAGATTACTGAAAGGTATGAGGATTGACTGACATGAAGAAATTTTTAGAAATGCTGACAGAGGAAATGCAGCAGGCATTTACCGCAGCAGGCTATGACGGAAGCTTAGGAAAAGTAATGCTTTCCAACCGTCCTGACCTGTGCGAATATCAGTGTAACGGCGCCATGGCGGGAGCCAAGCTGTATAAAAAAGCCCCCATCATGATCGCAAATGACGTTGCAGAAAAGCTTGCAGACAGCAAAGTATTTTCCGAAGTGGTGGCAGTAGCCCCCGGATTTTTGAACCTGAAGGTCAGCGAAGCATTTTTGCTCACCTATTTACAGGGCATGGAAGCAAATGAAAAATTCGGTCTCGAGAAGCCGGAACATCCCAAGAAGATCATCATCGACTACGGCGGACCCAACGTAGCGAAGCCTCTGCATGTTGGACATTTACGTTCCGCAGTGATCGGTGAGAGTGTAAAGCGCATCAGCCGTTATGTGGGTCATGAGGTCATCGGTGATGTGCATCTGGGTGACTGGGGATTACAGATGGGTCTGGTGATCACCGGTTTACAGGAGAGACAGCCGGAGCTGGTATATTTTGATGAAAACTACACCGGGGAATACCCCGAAGAGGCACCTTTTACCATCAGCGAACTGGAGGAGATCTATCCCGCAGCCAGTGCAAAGTCCAAGGAGGATCCCGAGTACAAAGCAAAGGCGATGGAGGCAACCTTCAAATTACAGAGCGGTGTCAGAGGCTACCGTGCCCTGTGGAAGCACATTATCAATGTGTCTGTGAACGACCTGAAGAAGAATTATTCCAAATTAAACGTAGAATTCGATCTGTGGAAGGGAGAAAGTGATGTCCATGACATCATCCCGGAGATGGTCGCCTATATGAAGGACAACGGCTATGCACACTTAAGCGAGGGTGCGCTGGTAGTGGATGTCAAGGAAGACACCGACACCAAGGAGATCCCTCCCTGCATGATCTTAAAATCCGACGGAGCCTCCCTGTACAATACCACAGATCTGGCTACCATTATGGAGCGTATGAAGCTGTATCATCCCGACGAACTGATCTATGTGGTAGACAAGCGTCAGGAGCTGTATTTTGAGCAGGTATTCCGCTGTGCCCGCAAGACGAGGCTGGTAGAGCCTGAGACGGAGCTTAAGTTCTTAGGCTTCGGTACCATGAACGGTAAGGACGGCAAACCCTTCAAGACCAGACAGGGCGGTGTTATGCGTCTCGAGAACCTGATCAAGGATACCCAGGATGAGATGTACAAAAAGATCAAGGAAGGCCGCGATATGGAAGATGCCGAGGCGAGAAAGGTAGCGGACGTGGTAGCTATCTCCGCGTTAAAATACGGTGATCTGTCCAATCAGGCATCCAAGGATTATGTTTTTGATATCGACCGTTTCACCTCCTTCGAGGGAGATACCGGCCCCTACATCCTGTATACCATTGTGCGAATCAAGTCTATTTTGAATAAATACAAGGAGCAGGGCGGAGACCTGACCGCTGTAAAATTACAGCAGCCCGGTAATGCGTCCGAGAAAGAGCTTGCCATGGAACTGGCACAGTTCAATACCATGATCGCTACCGCTGGAGAAGAACTGGCACCCCATAAGGTATGTGCCTATATTTACGATCTTGCCAATGCGTTCAACCACTTCTACCATGAGACCAAGATCTTAGGTGAAGAGAATGAGGAGCGTAAGCAGGGACTGGTAGCACTTTTAGTGCTGACCAGAGATATCCTGGAGACCTGTATTGATATGCTGGGATTCGAAGCTCCGGAGAAAATGTAATAAAAATAATATCTATTTAGTAAACCCGCTGAAAAACGGGGACACAAAGCCAGATGGGTCTAAGGTCTGAACATAGAGAAAAATCAGACTATGACAGCCGGTTGCAGCAGATTCCTGAGTGTAGGGGAGTATGTTTATCGTGAGCCGTCTGTCAGTGCACATTTTTGGCAGACGGCTTTTATTGTGCCGTAGAAGGGGAAAACGATGTCTTTAAACTATGAGCAGAACGAAAATGACATCCTGAATAAATTATTGCCGGAATATAGACAGCATTCTGTACAAAGAAAAAGCAATCCAGAAGCAGTTACAGGACACATTGGAGAAAGTGAAGCTGAGTAACGAGATCATTTCCTCCATCGCCAGAACTTACCAGTATATTTCACGGATCGATATTCAGGCAGATTATTTCGAAGAGATCAATAACCGGGATACCGAGCATCTGAAGTTCACGAAATCGGGAAAGCTGTCGGAAAGCAATGAAAAGGTATGCAGACAATACGTGGCGGAGGAGTATCAGGAGGCATTTTTCAAATTTGTGGATCTGAAGACCCTGCCGGAACGCATGAAGAATGAAGAGACGTTAGTCCTAGAATACCGGATGAAGGATGGCGACTGGCACAGACTCCGTTTTGTGGAAAAAAAGAGAGACGAAAACGGTGTACTGACCCATGTGCTCTGCCTGATCCGCAGCATCAGCGATACCAAGAAGTGGGAACATGAACTGATGTATCAGGTGGAGGAAGCCAGGAAGGCAGCAGCTTTGAAGGCCCGTTTCCTGTCAAATATGAGTCATGATATCCGGACACCCATGAATGGCATTATCGGCACGCTGAATCTGGCAAACCGTTATCCGGATGATCTGGAGGTACAGAGAAAGTGCCGGGAACAGATCATGACTTCATCGAAGTATCTGGTCTCTATCGTGAATGATATTCTGGATATGAACAAACTGGAGTCGGGAGGTGTAGTGGAACAGGAGATTCCGTTTAATCTGGCAGAACTGCTGAACCGGGTTAACCTCGGCAAGCAGAAGCAGGCGGCAGAAAAGAATGTGGAATATATTGTTGACTGGGAACAGAGTGATATCCGCCATATGGATCTGGCAGGGAATCCGATCTATGTGGAGAGACTGCTGACCAATATTTCTGATAATGCGGTTAAATTTACCGGACCGGGCGGCAGTGTGCGTGTCTGGTGTGCAGAAAAATATGCGGACGAGGAGCGGGTAGTCTATGAATTCGGCTGTGCCGATACTGGTATCGGCATGAGTGAAACCTTTCTGGAACATGCTTTTGAACCGTTCACGCAGGAGAATGAGACCAGCAGATCCAGGTACGAAGGCACAGGACTGGGACTTGCCATTGCAAAGAAAATCGTGGACAGGCTGGATGGAGACATTGCCATAGAGAGTAAAAAAGGCGTCGGAACTACTGTGACCATGACACTTCCGTTCAAAATCGGGGAACCGGTGGAGAAGGAGAAGAACGTAAACTATGAGGAAATCCCGGTGGAAGGTCTGCGGGCGCTGTTAGCAGAGGACAATGAACTCAACATGGAGATCACAAAATTCATGCTGGAGGATTACGGGATCCACGTAGAGTGCGCTGCAGACGGAGAAGAGGCGGTACAAAAGTTCAAAAATCTGAGCTGGGATATTACGATGTGATCTTCATGGACATTATGATGCCGAAGCTAAATGGCTGGGATGCCACCCGCAGGATCCGGTCCATGAAACGGTCGGATGCCGGAAATGTCCCCATCATTGCCATGAGCGCCAATGCCTTTGCGGAAGACATTATCAACAGCCGATGGATGAAAAGAAGCTGTTGGAAACAGTGAAGGAATGCATTATGTTCCGGGACCATTCCTGAAGAAACAGCATAGAAACAGCCTAGAAAAGGGCAGAGGATATCCTCTGTCCTTTTCCTATATTAGGATGACTTATCGTGCAACATTACGTACTGAAAATGGTGGGACAACCGGATATAATAGCTACAAAGACAGGAGTTTTTTCTGTGAAGCATGTGGCCTACATTATGGAAAGGAGAAAAATTATGATTTCATTTATATTGTGTCTGTTGCTGTTAACCATTTTATTCGGAATCGCATATAAGATTACCGGGGCAATTTTAAAGGCCTGTGTGTGGCTGCTGATCCTGTTGCCCATCGGCCTCATCCTGTCGGGCGTGGGAGTGATCTTCTGCTGTACAATCATTTTAATACCGGTAGGGATCGGAATTATCAAGGCCGGGATCCGGATGATATTGCCGGGGTAAAGAAATAAAATGATAACAGACTGCCTGATGTGTGGTAAAATAAAGTTATCGCATATCAGGCAGTTTCATTATTATTGATATATAGTATTGATAAATCAGGAAAGGTGATGGCATATGGAGATCAAAAGTATACTGATCAAAGATACAACGAGAGAAGAGCGGATCCGCATTATACAGGAGGGTTTGAACCAGTGCGGTGGAGCCTGTGACTTCTGCAACGGTTGTGATAATCTGGGCGGTGGTTCCGTGGATACATTTTATGAACCGTACATTAACGGGGAGAAGGAACTGCGGCAGCTGAATGAGGAATACAGAAGCAACATGGGACTGGTGAGATAGGAGACGGGCTATGTTTTTCATACCGTGTATTAAGTGGAATAAGCACTATTATGTGCGGACAAGCTGCTGTAATACGCTGTATGAACTGGATCCGGAGATGGGAAAGGCCATTGCCCGGGGAGAGCAGGTACTGATTCGCCCGGAGTATTTGCAGAGAATTTCAAAAGTGACCTATGGGTATAACTATAAACATTGCAATTACTGTGGGTATGAGACAGCAGAAAATTTTGAGTATTGCCCAAAGTGCGGTAAGAAATTTTAAAAGCGAGAGGGGACGTGAATCTGTCTCGATTTCAAAAGGGAGTGTTACTCACAAGGACCATTGTCTTTCCAGGCACCTTTCCATTTTGGTTTTTCTGTGGAACGTTTTGGTAGATTCATAGTGTTCATCAGGCGGTCCACTCTGCCGAGACTGATGTTTATGCCATAATCACGTTCTAATACACGACGGATCTTGTAAGCACCAAGAGAGTTATCGTAATCAGTATAGATTTGTAAAAGGTGCTTACGAATCAACGGATTTTCTTTTGTACGAGGTGCTAAATCTGAATAAAAGTGCTTGTAATAAGTACTGCGATTTATGCGAAGAACTCGACAAAGAGTTTTGATATCGTATTGATGACGCAGCTTATGCACGGCATCTAATCGTTGCTTGAGTGTGGCGTGAATATGGCAATCGCTTTTTTTAGTATTTGGTTTTCTTCTTCCAGCTGAGCCATACGTTTTTGAAGCTCTTTCACCTGCTTTGCAGTAAGAACTTCACCGTCATCAGTTTCAACAGTTGAATACTGTTTGACCCATCTGGAAAGAGCAGTTTGAGATACGCCGTACTCTTTGATAAGAGAGGCCTGAGTTTTACCATTGTGGTAAAGCTCAACGAGGGTTCGTTTGAAATCCTCATCGTAATGTTGTTTTGTGGACATAAAAGATACCTCCTTTTGGTGTCTATGTTAATAGTAAGTCTATTTAACCAATGTGTCCACTTTTATAAGTATAATGCAGGTAGTACACATGATAAGAATTGCTGTTTGTGATGATGAAAATGTAATTGTGAATCAGATAGAGCATATAATTTCTGAAGTATGCAAGCGGGAAAGCATTCCCGTGAATATTGATGTTTTTTACAGTGGTAGGGAACTCAAAAGGCAGGTTACATCAGGAACAAAGTATGACATCATCTTTTTGGATATTCAGATGAAGGGTGGCGATGGCATCACTGCGGCTGAAAATATACGGAAGGTGGATGATAATGTACTTCTGATTTATGTATCAGGCTATGATAAATATATGATGGAATTGTTCCGGTTGGATGTATTTGGATTTATAAAGAAACCAATCGATGAGGAGATATTGACAAAGACATTTCTGGAAACTTATCAGAGAGTCTGCAGTAAAATGGTCTATTTTACCTTTTCTTATAAGCATGAAGAATATAAAATTCTATGTAAAGAGATTTTATACTTTGAAAGCAATGCCAGGAAAGTTACAATATATACGCAAAACGGGGAGCATTACACATTTAACGGGAAACTGTCAGAGATAGAACAAAAAATGTCAGATGGAAAAATACCTTTTTTGAGAGTACATCAGTCTTATCTGGTAAATTATTATTTGATTAGATCAAGGACAAAAATAGAAATAACGTTGGTAAATGGGAAGAAACTGCCTATAAGCGAAGAACGGCAGAAATACTTTAACCAACAATACAGCCATCTTCTGGGAGGGGAAATCAATGTATAATCAAATAGAAGATATTCTATTAAATATTTCTATTGTTATCGCAACCGTATGGATTGTAAAAAGATTTTGGGGAAGCTTTTTTGAAGAAAAGCAGAATAGTATACTTTCTGTTTCTCTGTGGATTGTTTATTGCATATTCCAATTTTTCTTTGGTTATCATAATGGGCGCCTGCAAATTTTTGCAACCATTCTGAACATTTTACTGATTCTGTCCATAGCGATGGTTGCCTACCAAAGCCGTGGAAAGGAAAAATACTTTTTATTGGCTACATTCTATGCAGGCTGGTCGTTGATTGAGGTCTTTGTCTTTTCCCTAATCAATAGCTTTGACATAGGGGAAAGCCAGCAAAGGGATATTATTGGGTTGGTATTATCGAACATCCTGATGATCCTTTCTGTATATGCACTGTCGATGGTGGCAGAAAAAAGAAAGGAGAGTCCGGTACCGGGAAAATATTATTTTTTTCTCCTGTTGGTGCCAGTGGGAAGCATAGTCATTGCAATCAATGAATTTTGCTCAGAAGGAAAGTCCTTTTTTGCTGTTATCACTATCAGCATTCTTATCTTATTTAATGTCATTATTTTTGAATTGTATGTAAAAATAAATAAAGTTTTTGCTTATGAAAAAGAACATACAGTTTATGCCCAGCAATTTGATATGATCGAAAAAATTACGGTATCGCAAAAAAAGATGTTGGAGGAATTTTATGAGGACAGGCACAATCTGCTGAATAAACTTATTGTTTTAAAAAACAGCGTTGAAAACAGTGATAAAGAGTCTGTAATCAGAAAACTGAATCAGATTATCAAAAACAGCAATATTTCCGAAAACATTTCCAATACCGGCAACAGTACCATTGATTGTCTGATTAATTTCAAATATGCCGTTGCTAAGGAATACGGGATTACATTTCAGTTAAAAATATTTATTCCAGAGGAGCTTTCCATGGAACCATGTGATATTGGCATAGCACTGGGAAATGCACTGGATAATGCAATAGAAGCTGTCCGGGACTGCAGGCAGCACCAAAAGGTGATAGAAATATCCATGGGAGTGAAAAAGCAGGCGCTGGTCATGCTGATAAAGAATCCATATGAGCATGTCTTAAAAAACGACAGAAGCGGAAAATATCAATCCACAAAAACAGAAAGCGGCAGACATGGATATGGATTAAATTCCATAGCAAGAATTGCAGAAAAGTACCAGGGCGAAATTCTAGTGGAAGCACAGGATTCTGTATTTTGCCTGACCGTTGTTATGAATTTGCCGGAAAATTGACAGCTATTGCCGTATTTTTGACATATTAGGGATTATTTTGAGGGGAATATGATACCTGACTTTGGGAGTTGAATCTTAAAATATGGTGCTAAGCCACGGATTAAAACCTGTGGCTTAGCATTTTTTCTGATGTCTCCGTCGTTTAAAAAGTAGGAACTTAACGGCAGGCCGATAAGTGCTGAAAATTCTTTTATAAATTTAGAACCCCGTGCAAGGTTGATATACTTTCGGTCTGATATTTTACAACTCGGAACTCATGGATAAAATTAAAGATATCCTAAAGACGGATGACCGTTGTCATGAATCTACTGGAAAATTGACAACTATTGCCGTATTTTTGACATATTAGTGATTATCTTGCGGGGAATATGATATGATTACAAAAATAGTTCATTAAGGGGGTATACATAATGAAGAAAAATGAAAAGAAAACTGTATTAGCAAAAGCATTAACATCCGTTGCTGATGGAATGTTATCAAAAGCTGCAAACAGCAGATGTGCACTCATATACCATCAGCCTAAACAGCCGGAAGAAGTGAGGAAATTCAGGAAAAACAAATAAATGAGAAAAGTAGCAAAGTTGTTGACAGATTATGTTATCAAAAAGAGCATGGTTGATGAAGCAGATCGGGAAGTCTATGAATATGGATTTGTCATAACCTTGGAAGTTGGGTTATTTTTGGTTGCAAGCTTGTTCATCGCACTGAAACTCGATATGGTCTTAGAAGGGATATTTTTCTTTGTGATTTTCTCACCATTGCGTTCCTATGCAGGTGGTTTGCATTTGGAAAAATTCTGGATATGCTTTGTTTTGTCATGCTTAACATATATTACTACTCTGCTTGTAGTTAAGAATCTCTGTTTACATGAATTTGTTTCACTTATTGTATTATTCGCCCTGGAAGTATTTGTGTATGTGTTATATCCAGTTGAGAACAGAAACAGGGAGATAAACGAAGAAGAGAACAAGTGTTTTAAAATAAAGCTGATGAAATATTTATGCTTGGATTTTTTTATCGGAATAGTTTGCACTATATTTGAAAAGGATAGCTACTTCTTGGAGCTAAATATAATATTTTTAATAGTTGTAATCACAATGCTGATAGGGAAATGCAGAAATCATTTGAAAAATGTATGTAAAAGCTATGTTCCAGGAAAAGGTCTCTGGTAGCTGGGTCAATGTGGAATCATGGGAAGATTCGAGCAATACCATAACAGCATCTGGCTTGGAAATATATCTGGTTTCCAGAGGTACATATCGAGTTACAATGACGTGTAGTGTTAATGGAGAAATTAAAACGGCAACATCGGCAGAAAAGAATTATCAGTTTGTAGAAAAATGTAATGTGTATTGCAGGTGGGGAAATCTGCTTTGCAACTATGGATGGGAGTGGTGCCCATGAAGAGTCTATAATGGCGAGAAATTTGAGAAGTGAAACGGAGGAGATTTTGAATGAAAATATTGACAAAAGTTATGGATTTACTTGCATTATCGGTTATCTTGTCTTTTATGATTTTGATGTTTTCAGGATGCCAGATGGCTTCCGGTACTCTTTCCGAAAAGGAAATTACTGTGTTTAACACAGAATTTTTCAATGGTGACATAACGAACATGAACAATATGCTGTTATCCAGCGAGTATAGTCAACCAGATGAAATTAACTTGTTTGAGTTATTTTATAATGGCGTTGGAGGAGCGTTTGGCGAAGTATCGGAGGATGAACTGTCAATGCTGACAGAGTTATGTAGTGATGCCCCGTATTTGGATATCATAAAAATCACAGCAAATGAAATGGATGCTTTTTTGCAGGAAAAAATGGGAATAAGTCTGGCGGAGACAAAAAAGACAGGCTTGGACAGTTTCTATTATTTGGAGCAATATGACAGTTACTATCTGATTATGGGAGACTCGAATTTTGATTGGTGTATGGTTACTTCCGGAACTTGGGAGTCAAATAACAAACTCATACTGAAATACGAAAAAGAGTATGAGGGGGGGCAATGGGTGGTCATTTTACAAAAGACGGATGATGGTTATTTGTTTATTTCTAACCAGAAGGCAGATTAAACAAGTTCAGACGAGAAAGAGAGGTATTTTATGAAGAGAAAAGAGGAAGCAATGAAAAAGTATATTGCGAGTTTTTTATTTGTATGATCTTTGTTATGGTTCCGATTTTGCCCGCAGAGGCGGCTGGCCTGGAAGATACAGAAAGGGTGGAGATACTTGAGTTGGTAGAAAGCTACATGGATAGTCGGGAAACAGCAGTCATGACCGGGGACACGGAAAGCTTGAGAACAGTGGCTGTCAACGGCATCGTGAACGATGAAAATGCTCACAGAATTACATTGTCCGAAAATAACGTCAGCGTTTCTGATATGTCTTTTCAAATTTCTGGGATTGACATAGAGGATACAATAACTTTTGTGACATTATATGAGAGCATGGAATATGTAGATGACGGTGTTGTGAAGACTGCAGACATTGAACACAACCTGACTATCATGTACGATGAGGCATATGATGTAGCCAAAGTAGTGTCTGACAGTTATAGGGAGACTGTGTCAGGATTCCAATCCTGTTCTTATGTTTCTGAAGAAATTCAAGCTGTTAGTGAAGCGTTATACAGCTTGAATTCCATAAATACTGATTATTGTGCTGAAATTGTCAGAGTTGCAGAATCCCAGGTTGGGTATAAAGAAAAGGCTTCCAATTCAGACTTGGATAGTTTCACAGCGAACGCCGGTTCTGCAAACTACACCAAATATGGTCAATGGTATGGGCTTAACCCCGCAGCATGGTGTGCAATATTTGTTAGTTGGTGCGCAAGTGAAGCGGGCGTATCAACATCCGTTATTCCTAAGTATTCTTCCTGCTCGACAGGAATGAAGAATTTCAAAGACATGGATTGTTTTTATTACAGTTCTGCTTATAACGGAAGCTATACACCTGAGGTCGGCGATATTTTCTTTACGGGCACGAGTACAACATCTAGTAGCCACACTGGCATTGTAGTTGAGGTGTCAAGCACACAGATTACTGTTGTGGATGGAAACTGGAGTGATAAGGTTTCGAGACATACGTACAATTTAACAGATAGCAGTCTTATAGGATTTGCAAGCCCGATTTATTAAACATAAATATTTGACATTAAAGTAGCACAAGGAGAAAGAACTTGGTTATATTGAGCAGATTATAAAAGGTAATGTAAACCGAATTATGAAAAAATCGTATTCCTTTCCATTGGGGTGAACGATTATATTTTGCTTACGAAAGCCCCGTCAAGGTTGAATTTAACGGCTTTCAGTCCGGTCTTGACTGATCTTCCGATGCAAAATTTTGGTCACCCAAGCCAAAGAAAGGGGAGGTAAAGGCACAGCCTTGGAACACTTGATTTTACTGGAGTTGGGGTGATTTTGAGCGTATAAAGTTGACACTACCTATAAAAAATGGGAGGTGAAATATGAAGAAAAGAATAATATCTTTGGCAATTGCTGTTATGTTCGGATGCTCTATTTATACTTCTGCTATTACTACATATGCAGAAGAAGCATGTGGAGAAACGGATACTGTGAGCAAGGGAACTTTACTTTATGAGACAGAGGTAATAACACAAAAAGATTATGACGAAGGATTCCAAAATTATGCCCTTTCTGCAGCAACAGTAGACTTGGCAGTAAGTATGCACACTTTTTCCAACAATAATTTGGCAAATGTTGTCGGTGTTGTAAGAGATTATGATACAGAAGCCTTTATTCCAAATGCTACAATTTCTGTAGATGGGGAAGTTGCGGTCATTACGGGTGAAGATGGACGTTTTCAAATAAAAAATCTCCCTTCAGGAACATACGATTGGGAAATAAATGCAGCAGGGTATTTTGCGGCAAATTATAGTAATTATGATGTTGACAGTGCGGATGGAACTACAATTTTTACATTCTATATAAATGATGACTTTTCTGTTTCGCAGGATAGAGAAGAAATAATGCATGATATAGGAGGACAAACTGTACTGCCTTCTATTATAGATAGAGGAAATTTTGCAACATCATCTGTTGCCAGAGCAATGAGTTCTGTTCCGGATGTAAGCAATTCTATTGCGGTTTACTATAATAATCAAACAAAAACTGTTGATAGAGAGACATATATCTATACTGTATTATCTTCGGAACTTTACGGAAAAAGTTATTACACTGGTAAAGGACTAACTTCAACACAGGTTAGTGAATTGTATGAAGCACAGGCAGTGGCGGCAAACACCTTCTTAGAGTATGCGCTGAGTGTTTATTCGAATCATTCGGGTAAAGATTATAAGGTTTGCTCATCTTCTTGTTGTCAGGTATATGATCCTACTAAGGTTACCGAGGAGGCAATAGATGCAACGGCAAATATTTTTTATACTTCTGGAGGTAAATCTAAAACGGATATTGTAATGTATAAACCATCATCTACAACTTATGATTATATTTGGGGTGCCTTTTTCTCAAGCTGTAGTGGTAATGGAACAAAAGATCATTCTACGCAGCCTGCTTTGAAAGCTGTAAGTTGCACAGATATTGCAACTGGTGCGGGAGGACATCGTTACGGGCTATGTCAAATGGGTGCCGCATTGCGTGCAAAAAATGGTGATTCCGCATCGAATATTTTGTTGTATTATTACACTGATTGCAGGATCATATCCTGCACATTAAAATAGAAAATGTGCCAGAAAGAGATTAAGACGAGTATGGGTAAGATGAAAAATAAGGTTTTGCCGGTCTCTGTTCTTGTGTTGTTTATGCTGATGTGCATCAATGCGTGTGGAATATCGAAATCCAGGGATAGTGCTGATATGGTCTCAGAGCTTAATAACAGGATTATAGAAAAGGTAGCAGAGAATTACGAAGAAGGTAACATCAGTGCATTAGATATTGTTATAGTTCGGATTGATTTTGGTTCTTTCTCGCAAGATAATGCCAGTGAAATATTCGTGTTATGCAAGATTTTGAATACCCCTCATGTTGCAGGATTGGATAAAACGGTGGGTATCCTTTTAGATGCTGATTCATTAGAAATGGTAGCATATAAGGAGTTTGCGGCTGATAAAGTAGTTATAAACTGTATTCAAGCGAGTGACGGACAAAGCAGAATATTGGTATCAAAAACCACAACATATCAAGGAATATCAACACAGGAAATTCAGCTTTTAGCTGTCGAAGGCAGTCAATGGGTAGAAATTCCGATAGATGCGCTAAAGATCATTGGAGATGAATCTTTTTATTATATGGATATAGTAGATGATTTGATTATTGTGGCATCTGAGGATAAATTGATAAGTTCTGAAGAAATCGTAGCAGTATTAAAGTGGAACCCTGAGACAGAGCAGTTTGTTTTGGAACAGTAACGGGTTTGGCGGTGTGCAAGTCCAAATTATTAAATAACAATGTGCATAAAGAAAAGCGGAAATCTGGCTATATTAGATGAAATCACCATGACCACTAATTCCTTTGTCTATCAGAATGCTGAAAGCGGTGATGCTAAAGTTTAATTTTTATTTAAAACCGTATTTTCCAAAGAGGGAAGAAGTTCGGCAACCGTAACTTTTTCCACGGAGTCAGCTTTCGTACCTTTTGTTTTAGGCTTCTTAACCCTGGTTTTAAGAGGAGAAAACCGGCGCATTTTAAACTCTGGTTTAACCATTATCACCGTCAGAAATCCAGAAGTAAACAAAAGTAAACATATTATTTGATACTTTGAGAAATCAAAAAAATCGGAAACGCTGTATTTATCAGCATTTCCGACCCTTTTAACCTAATAGCGAGAGGGGGATTCGAACCCTCGACACTGCGGGTATGAACCGCATGCTCTAGCCAACTGAGCTATCTCGCCATATGACCAACCGAAGTTGGAATGGAACCTATAGGGCTCGAACCTATGACCCTCTGCTTGTAAGGCAGATGCTCTCCCAGCTGAGCTAAGATTCCATTTCGTTGCTCTCGCAACCGACCTGTTCAGTATACAATGCGTGTCCCACTTTGTCAACACGTTTTTTGATATTTTTGTAAAAATTTTGTATGCAATTAGAACAATAATAGCAAAAAGCAGGAAATTACAGGGCTTTCTTTACACTGATAGCCTTCATGGGGCACATTTCCTGACAACAGAAGCAGGAGATGCAGCCTTTTCTCTTGAATTTCGCCTTGCGATTTTCGATTCTGATGACATGTGCCGGACAGCTTTCCGCACATTTTCCGCATCCCACGCATTTCTCCGGGGTCAGCTGCGGATAGGATTTCAACAGTCGGGAAGCCACGAACATGAAAGGCTTGCGTAAAAATTTCGGCACACCGTTGGTAAAATCTAATTTTATGGTATCCGGCTTCTGAAAAGGAGATAAGCCTTCCGGAACCGGATCTCCCACAAGCGCCAACTCCTTAGGGCGAGCCAGACCTTTTTCCAGTGCCTGACGCAGCATGACGATCTCTGTAGGTTCTAATCCCATAAGTTTTGCGGCGAAGCAGTCCTGGGTATAGAAATCTTTTGCCGCCAGCAGCATATGCAAAGGATGCGAAGTGCCGCCGGTGGGACCGTTACCCTCCATGGCATCAATGGCGTCAATGACGGTGAGATTGGGAGCTACGGTCTGAGCCAGTTCTAAGAGCATGTTGGAGAAATCTTCGATCTCCGGCCAGCGGTAGTGCATCTGGGGCTTTTCCAGACCGGGGATGGTGCCGAAGAGATTCTTGATGCCGCCGGAATAGCCGGTCATGGCATGGGTCTTCAGTTTACAGATATTAATGATATAATCGGCTTCCACGATAGGAGTGATCAGGTGGAAACTGTGATTTTTAAATCCTGCCGGACAATTTACGGTCTGTGCGGAAAAGTCCATGTTGAGTTCAGCACCTTCGCCCAGAGTATCCATGCCGCATACGTGATATACGTGTTTCATGGCTTCGGCATTGTAGAGACCGCCGGAACTTTCCGCAATGGTGATGTGCTGCATGCCCTGCTCTCGCAGCCACCTGATCACAGCTTTTATGACCAGAGGGTGGGTCGTGGCGGGAAAATCCGGGGATTTCGCCATGACGAGATTCGGCTTGATGACGATCTTCATCTCCGGGCGCAAGTCTGCGGCGATGTTCAAAGCCTCCATACTTTTGCAGATGGCGGGATAGATCAGTTCTTCGTTATATTCCGGTACGATGTGTAATGTCTGTATCATAATGACCTCTAAAGTGGTTTATTTTCTATATAGTACATGAATTTACTTGTTTTTTCAATGCTTCCGTGCTATACTACGAAATGTTGTTGAGATTTGATGGAAGAAATCAGAAGCGCATCGCAATGATTTCTTTTTTTGTGCAACAATTCAGAACCAAGGTTATTTTCATAAATGCACGTGAAATGCTTGCATTTCAAAGGGCATTTTTGAAAATGACTTTGGTGAGAACCCAGACATTCGCAAAAGGAAAGTCTCAAAGAGACGATTTTGCGAATGCGGTTCTGAATTGTTGTGTGGAGTTAATTAAAAGGAGCATTCAGTGAGTTATTTTTTGGAAAATGAAGAAGCAGTAAAGGAACAGGAAATTTTGCAGGACGAGACAAGCGTGCAGCAGGAAAATGAGCAGGACGGCATCGCCTCCATCGAGCCGTTATTGGACAACCGCATTGTGCGCGCTATCCGTGAGATGGGATTCGAGAAACTGTCTCCGATCCAGGAGCAGGCGATTCCTTATTTATTACAGGGCGAGGACATCATCGGACAGGCGCAGACCGGTACCGGCAAGACCGCAGCATTCGGTATCCCTGCTATTCAGCATATCAATCCGGACGTGAAAAAATTACAGACGATCATCCTGTGCCCGACCAGAGAACTGGCAATTCAGGCAGCGGAAGAACTGCGTAAAATAGCAAAATATATGCACGGGATCAAAGTGCTTCCCGTATACGGCGGACAGGATATCAGTCGTCAGATCGCAGGTCTGCGGGGTGTGCAGATCATCGTAGGTACTCCGGGACGTGTTATGGATCATATGCGCAGACATACGATCAAGCTGGATCTGGTCAACATGGTGGTACTGGATGAAGCAGATGAAATGCTGAACATGGGCTTCCGTGAGGATATGGAACTGATCCTGGGACAGATTCCGGGAGAGCACCAGACCGCACTGTTTTCCGCGACGATGCCGAAGCCGATCCTCGAGATCACCGATCGTTTCCAGAAGGATGCCAAACTGGTAAAAGTAGCGGCAAAAGAATTGACGATCCCACTGGTATCCCAGAAATTTTATCGTGTAAAAAATCAGGACAAGGATGCAGCCTGTGTGAGACTGCTGGAATATTATCAGCCGAAGCTGACACTGATCTTCTGTAATACGAAGAAGAAGGTGGACGAACTGGCGGATCTGCTGAAGCAGCAGGGATTTCAGGCGGAAGGACTGCACGGCGACCTGTCCCAGGCGCAGCGTGATGTGGCGATGAACCGTTTCCGTAACGGCGGCGCCAGCATCCTGATCGCTACCGATGTGGCAGCCAGAGGGATTGATGTGGATGATGTGGAAGCGGTCATCAACTATGACATTCCACAGGATATTGAGTATTACGTGCACCGTATCGGCAGAACCGGGCGTGCCGGCAGAAAGGGCAGATCCTTTACGTTTGCAAACAGCAGAGAGATCTACAAGATTCGTGAGATCGAGAGAGTCTGCCATACCACGATCACCGAGAAAAAGCTTCCCGGAGCGGCGAAGGTACTCAAGGCGAAAGCAGACAAGTATCTGAACAATGCATGGGAACTGCATGAGCATGAAGACATCGAACTGATGAAGAGCTTCCTGCAGCGCAAGATGGAAGAGGAAGGCTGCGACGCACTGGAACTGGCAGCAGCCATGTTAAAGTATCAGGTCGGTGATAAGGGCGAAGAGATTGCGGCAGATGAGTATGCGCAGCGCCGCGGACGGTTCGGAGAGAAGGGACGTTTCGGCAGAAACGATGGCGAAGGCCGTGGTTTCGGCAGAGGAGACGGCAGACGGAGGCTCAGCCGCGAAGACGGGGACCGCAGAAGATTCGGCCG
>OGEP01000782.1_pt1 | contig 42164 bp, 36 predicted proteins | sample 1570721 | NCBI WGS metagenome assembly OGEP01 (sample SAMEA2582131, study PRJEB24529) | metagenome | biome: Human gut stool | place: China | collected 2011 | reverse complement strand
TGGCTGAGACCATTCTTGTTGTTGAAGACGAACCGGCAATCCGAGAACTGATCGGTTTTGCCTGCGAATCCTCCGGCTATACCGTATTGCGAGCCGGAAGCGTTCAGGAAGCAAGCGACCTTCTTTCTCAAAACCGCGTCCACCTGATTCTTCTGGACTGGATGTTGCCCGACCTCTCGGGGCTGCAGTGGCTTGACAAACTCAAGCGCGACGAGCGCTACGCGGCCGTGCCCGTGATCATGCTCACGGCCCGCGGTACCGAAAGCGACAAAGTCGCCGGACTCGACGCCGGCGCCGACGACTACGTCGTCAAACCCTTCTCACCGCGTGAACTCATTGCCCGCATACGCGCCGTTCTGCGCCGCGGCGGCGCCGAAGCCGAAAAAACGGTCACCTGCGGACCGCTTACCATCAATGAGGCGCGCTTTTCTGCCAAGGTTCAGGGCGAACCCGTCAAACTCGGCGTGATCGAGTTCAAGATGCTTCTCGTTTTGGCTTCTTCACCGGGCCGCGTCTATTCGCGCGCACAACTTTTGTCCCGAGTCTGGGACGATTCAACCGAACTTGACGAGCGTACGGTCGACGTACACATTCTTCGCCTGCGTAAACAATTGGCCGGCACGGCGGCGGCCTCCCTGGTCGAAACTGTCCGCGGTCTGGGTTATCGCGCCAACGACGCCGTCTGAAAAGTGATTCCACCATGGTCAAGCGCTTGAAATTAATGGCGCCGGTCGTGTTCCGGCTCATCCTGCTTTGCTGCGTCTGCCTGGGCATTGCCGGGCTTGCCAGTCCCGTCTGGGGCTTCGGCCTTTTGATATTGGGTCTCTTTCTTGAGATCTTCATGCATCTCAACTACATTGCGCTGCTTGCGCAATGGCTAGAAGAACCGGGATTGCCCGATACGCCGTCGGTGCGCTCGGGCGTCTGGAGCGAAATCTTCTATCGCATCGCCAAAAGCCGCAAACAACTTGAGAAAAACACACGCCGCCTGACCGAACGCGAAGCACGCTACCGCAAAACACTCGCCGCGCTGCCCGAGGGCATCGTACTCGTAAAATCAGACTGGTCGGTGACGTGGTGCAACGATGTCGCCGAAACAATCTTCGGCATTGAAGGAGAAGACGACGCAGGTCGCCACCTTCTGGCCTTCGTTTCCGATGAGGGACTGCAGAACTACATCAAGTCCGGCAACTTTGCCTCCCCCTACATCCTGCGCACCAAGTCGCCCAATACCGCCAACGAGATCCGCCTCGTGGACGTGGATCGCAAAACCCGCATCCTGATTGCACGCGACGTGACCGAGCAAGAGCGACTTGACGCGATGCGGCGTGATTTCGTCGCCAACGTTTCTCACGAACTCAGAACGCCTCTGACCGTGCTCTCGGGTTTTCTCGATATGGCGCTCAACGGCATTGACGAAAAGACTCCGACCAAACTGGAACTTCAGGCTTCTCACCTGCACCTCATGCGTGAGCAGGCCGGTCGCATGCAGCGACTTATCAACGATTTGCTCACGCTTTCTCGCCTGGAAAACGAAGAGCAAACCAAGCCCTCCGAAATCATCAACCTTTCGAGCATGCTCAATACGATTGCGGAAGAAATTCGCGTCATGGCCGTCAAAACGCACACGGTGCAAACCGATATCGCCGCCAATATGTCCGTGCACGGCTGGCCCGATGAACTGCGCAGCGCCGTCGTAAACCTCATGACCAACGCCGTGCGGTATTCCCCGTCCGGCGGCATCATCAAATTGGCCGGGCACGTCAAGGAAAACGGCGCCATTGCAATCAGCGTCACCGACCACGGCATCGGCATTGCCGAAAAAGACATTCCGCGGCTCACCGAGCGCTTCTATCGCGTCGACAAATCCCGTTCACGCGACACGGGCGGCACGGGCCTGGGACTGGCCATCGTCAAGCATGTGCTTATTCACCTTAACGCAACGATGCACATCGAAAGTCGTCTGGGAGAAGGCTCGACCTTCACGGTGGAAATTCCGGCTTCGCTCAACGCCTCACAGAAAAACGCCTCCGATTAAGGCTTCGTATGCAGCCGCAGGAGTGTGTCGCGCATTTGATGCGCCGGCAAGTCCTGCGGCGTCGCGTGTTCGGCCGCACTCGACTCGGCGCCGCAACGATGCGCAAACCATGCCGTGGCGGGAGAAGCTTTGCGCAACACGGCAAGACTCGGCAGATGGTCTCCGTAGAGCGCCACGGTGCTGCCGGGATGCGAGCGGCTCAATGACTTCACAAGTTCATCCACGCCCTCGTCGAGATGGCGCAGGTGCTCCTCATACTCCGCGAGTTGCTCTTGGGCGGTGCCGCTCCAAGGGCCATGCGCTTCGATCGTGACAATGAAAAGAAACGTGGGCTCTGTACAAGTCGCCAAAAATTGCGCGGCTCTTTGCAGGAGCGCCTTGTCGCCAACGTAGTGCCCTTCGCGAGGCAAATCGGCAAATGCCGCAATATCCATCAGTCGAGAAAAGCCCAAATGGGGCATCACGGCAAAGCGATCGAAAAAGCGACCGTCGTTGGGATGCCAGGCTACCGTGTCGTATCCTCGCGCCTTGAAGTCTCGGGCGAGCGAAGCCATCGGAATTCGACGGGCAAGCTGGTATGGATCAAACGCGTAGGCCTCCAACGACGTGGTTTCGAGTCCCGTTAAAACGGAAAACTCCGTGCGCATCGTATAGGCACCGCGCCAATCCAGAAGCAGTTTGCCGCCCGGTCCCTGAGTGCGCAACGCGTCAATTGTCGGCGTCGTGCTCGGTCGGTTGAGCAACTCGGCAACCGGGCAATAGCTTTCAGCCTGAATGAGCACAAAATGGCGCAGCGTTTGGTCAGTTTTTTGTGCTTTGACCTCATTCTCGTGCGCGTTGGATGTCGATTCTGAACACTTGTTTTCACGGCCATTTAGGTTAAACCGCCGGCGTATCGTTTCGGCCCGAGCCAGGAAGCTTACCAAATGCACGAGCGCAGCTCCGAAGGGAGTAAAACGCGCCGCATCAATCTGAGCCCGAAAAACAGGCGGGTTAGCCGAAAGAAAAGCGTCCGCTTGTCCAACCAAAAATTTCAGTCCCGTCCAAGTAAAAGCAACGCCCGCCCCAAAAAACACCAGAGCAAGCACACGAAGGGATTCGTGCGCAGATTCTTGAGCCACTTCGCCCGCAAGCGCCACCACGAAGACTGCCAGCACCGCCCACACCCACTTGGGCACATACCCGAAATACAGGCGCGGAAAACGCAGGGCGTGACCGGCAAGGAACACGTCGGAAAAAAGAAGCACCTCTCCCAACAGCTTTACCTTGAGCGCATTGCCGGCTAAAAGCAACACAATGCCCAGAACGCTCAAACAGAAAACGGAGACGGGACGCGCCAGAAGCGCCGTCAGCCCCCAGTAGACCAAAACGGCCGTCACCGCCACCGGCGCAACTTCCAGCCGGCGATTCACCGAAAGCGACTGGTCAAACGTTACGCCCTTGGGCGTGGCCGCACGATTGGCAAGCCACAACAAAAACGTGCCGACAACGAAAAAGAAAAGACTGAGAGCAACCGGCGTCATGGCTATTAAGCATCCGTGCGGTTGTTGTTCGTTTTGTCCTGCATCGCCTGCGTCTCGGCGTCCGGAATCACCGAAAAGTCAAAAGGCTTTAATGCGATCGCCTGAAGCGCTTCGGGCAACAGCGGCAAAAGCGCAATGCCCCATCGCAGGATCTTCGGAAAGACGCAGGTCGCGCGATTGGCGTCCATAGCCTCACGGATACGATGCGCGGCCACGTCGGCCGTCACCATCAGGGGTTTGCCGCCCACAAACCGTTCGCTCATGGGACTGACCACGAAACCCGGGCAAATCACCGTCACCCCGATGTTGTGCTCGGCAACCAGGCGGCGCATTGCTTGTCCAAAGACCCGTACGCAAGCCTTGGAAGCGCTGTAGCCGGGTGAAGAGGGCAGCCCCGTAAAAGAAGCCATGGAACTCACCATGCCCACCTGGAAATGGTGTCCCGGGGCTTTTCGCTCGATCATCTTTCGCACGGCCTCATTGACGGCCAGCAAACCGGCGCGCGCGTTAACGTCAATCTCGCGCAACATGTCGGCGGTGGCTTCGGGCATCAAACCCTTTTCGGTCGTCTGTGCAGAAGCCGAGACACCCTGATTGATGAGCAAAACGTCAAGATCCCCGTCGCCCACCACGCGATCAATCCAGTCGATGAGCTTGGCGTCGTCTCGTACATCGAACGTTTCGCAGACCACATCGGCGCCGTACAGACGCGCCGTACGAGCATTGGCTTCAAGGTTGTCTCGATTGCGCGCACAGGCATAGATGCGGGTTCCGGGAGCAGCATAGGCCTTTAAAAGCGCCGCGCCGATGCCGCCCGAAGCTCCGGTGACGGCCACGCGACGGGTACAGGCAGTCGTTTGGGCCATGGTTCGTCCTCTTCTTTTCTAGGCCGGCGTATCAAGCGTCTTACTCAGTACGCGACCGCCCTTCGGATGCCGCGCGCTCAAAGGGGCTCCGAGCGTCACTTCTTTGAGCACCTCAAAGCCCGCCTTTCGATACAAACCGAGAGCCGCTTCGTTTTCGGCAAAGGCGTGCAACGCAATTTTCTTCAGCGACAAGTCACGAGCTTTGTCGGCGGCAACCTCCAAAAGCAATTGCGCCAAACCGCGTCCTCGAAACTGCGGATTGACCCACAACGTATTAACCCACAGGGCATCGTCGACCGTTGCCGTGAGCACTTCTCGCACCGGATCGATACGCTTGGCTGTGAGGAAATTTTCCATCAGTGTCGGAATCTGCTGCTCGCAAGCGTCGTAGCTGAACAAAAGTCCCGCCGTCTGATCTCCGACCTCGGCCAAAATTACATTCTCCGTCACATAGGGAGCGACGTTTCGCCCGAAGGCAAGCCGCAACACGTCGCTTGCCTGCTGCATTGGCAAAAGGTCGGCAAAAAGGCACTCGACGATGCCTTCGGAGACTTCCGTCACAACCCGGCTCACAAAATCCAGATCGTCCGCAACGGCATAACGAAGATTCAGTTCATCCATAGTACGACTTCTGTTGCTGCTTGCTCACGCAAGATTCGTGGGAGCAAAAAAACTTGTGCGTTCAGACGCATTATCCGGCAAATCGCACAGATCTAGCGCGTCAAAAGACCAGGCGGCGCATAGCGCGGATCGGGATCTGAAGTGCGGCGCGGCTTTGCAAACCGCTTCAAAGAACTTTTCACAGCCGCCTGAATGCCTTCGGCACCGTAGAAATTGCCCGCCACCGAAGCGCACTGCGCCACCACATTGCGAAAATCCTCAAATAAGCTCCTGTCGGGCGCAGCGGGTGCCTTCCAGAAATCCTTGAGACTCACCAAAGGCCAGCTTTGCGCCAAGCCTTCGATGTTGTAGATGCTGTGGCCGAGGCAGTAGACCGGAATCTCTTTTTCCAGCGCCATGATGCCCACGGTGCTGTTGACAAGCACCACGCCGAGACTGCGTCCGACCATCTGTCCGGTGTTTCCGAAGTCAACGAAAGTCACGCGATCGGCAATGCCGAGTTCGGAGGAAAAAGCTTTGACAAATGTGTCGTAGTCGATCAGACCGTTGTCCAGCGGATGGTTTTTGATCAGCAAATGCGTGTTTTTCGGCGCGTGCTTGGCAAAACTCGTCAACACGTCGGCAATTGCTTCGTGCATGCGCACATAGGGCGAATAGAGTTGAATTTGGCTGTCGGAATTAAGCTGCAGCGGGAAAAAGAAGTACGGCGCTCGCTTGGCATGAAATTCACGCAGCCGCTTGGCATCGCGCCGAGCCCGACGCGCACGCGAAAAGTAGCGCGGCAAAATGCCGATCAGTTCAAAAGCGATGTTGCTCGGCCGATGCGTGCGGTAGTGTCGGAAAAAAGGCCAAAGAAAGAAGTTGCCCGCGTGATGCTTGATCGCTTGCACAACTTTGTCAACAATGTCGTTTTCATGGTGTTCGACGGGGGTGGTGTTGGGACCGAGCTGCTGAGACAAGGCTCGAATCCCGCCGGCCGTTTTCGGCAATCGCGAACGCCCGTTGACCCCGAACTCCTCAAGTGTCGAATAGGAGTTGCGCAAATAGCCCTCTTCGTACACCCAAATGCGAATGCCCAGCGTATCGGCCAAGCGAATGGCTTCCCAATGCATCGGGCGCCAGTCACCGTAGACGCAGATATCGGTAATGTGGCGTCCGCGGTAAATTTTGCCCACCCAGGATAGCCACTCATAGCGCGTTCCGCGGTAGCAAAAGGCGTGCCCCATGCCCCAGAGCAACACATCGCCGCCGCAGAAATTGACTTTTTCGACAAGCGCCCCCGCTTCTCGGAGTCCTTTTGCCAATTCACGGAAAAAACCACTCTGCGGACCTTGCAGGAGCAAAAAGGAACGCCCCGACAGATCGGGAAGCGTTCGGGGCTCCGGCGCGGGATCGGGATGAAGAGTACGGTCAGTCATGAGCAAACGAACGTGAGTCAGCCAACTTGCGCATCAATGTCCTGACGGGCCGCTTGCACTTCGCGCGCCACAATGGAAAGCGCCTGACGAACCGTCTCTTCGGTGTGCGCAGCGGAAAGGAAAAAGCGAAGACGAGCCGCTCCCTCTTCGACCACCGGATAGATGATCGGCATGACGTTGACTTTAGCTCGGAACAAACGCGTGGCAGCTTTGCCCGCCAACAGAGAACTTCCGAGCATGATCGGCACCACGGCATAGCCTTCGGCGTGACCGGTATCGAGTCCCAGTCGCTTAGCTTCCTGCACAAAAAAGTGGCTGATGTGCTGCAGTTTTTGCACGCGTTCGGGCTCGCGCAGCATGATTTCGATCGCTTTGGCCGAAGCGGCGGCAAGCACAGGCGACATGCCCACCGAATAAACAAAGCCGGGAGAAGTGAACTTCAGAAGTTCAATGAGCTCTGCAGACCCCGCGATATAGCCCCCGCAAGTGCAGCAAGTCTTGGAAAGCGTCCCCATCGTGATGTCAATGTCGCCCGGCTGCAGACCGAAATGCTCAGCCGTCCCTTTGCCGGTTTTACCCAAAACACCCAGAGCGTGCGCCTCGTCAACCATCAGGAAGGCGCCAAATTCTTTTTTAAGCGCCACAAGACCCAGTATATCGGCGATGTTGCCGTCCATCGAGAAAACGCCTTCGGTCACAATCAAACAACGCTCAGCCGAAGCTCGGTGCGTCAGCAAAAGACGGCGCAGGGCTTCGCAGTCGTTGTGCGGGTAGGAAATGCGGCGTGCGCCGCTTGACTGTGCACCCAACACAATCGAATTGTGAGAGAGCGAATCGTGAAAGATCACGTCGTTGGGGCCAAAAAGCTTCCCGATGGTGGAGACGTTGGTCGCATGACCGCTTACGTACACCATGGCGTCTTCCGTGCCGTAAAGCGATGCCAGGACCTTTTCGAGCGCTCGATGCGGAGGACGTTCGCCGGAAACAAGGCGCGAGGCCGAGGCGCCGGTCCCCCAGCGCTCCAGAGCATCCGTCGCCGCCTGCGCAATTTCCGGATGCCCCATCAAATCCAGATAGTCATACGTCGAGAAATTCAGAAACGTCTCGCCGTTGATCGAAGTATGAGCTTTGGCAATGCCGTCGTGGCATTGAAAAAAGGGATTGAGGATGCCCGCGCTTTGCGCCACATTTTTCTCAATGCGCAGCTGTTTGTATGCCGGAAAATCCACAAATCGCGTAAAGCGCGGATCAATGGCAGGCCGCGAAGCTTCTTCGGCAGTCCGACCGCGCGCAACGGCTCCGGCAGCAGGCTTGAGTCGTGACAATAGCTTGGCCCTTTCCTCTCGAGACAAACCGAAACGAGGCTTGGGCGGGGTAACGGCGGGGGTATCTTCGGCAGGAGCTGTCATTGTTTGATTTTGTTCTTCTAAGCTGCGTCTGAGCGCGAGTCTGGAAATGTGAAACGATATCAAACTCGCATCAATCCCGTCATTTTAGAGCCTTATACGGAAGCACGTGAAATTCGGCGAAGCTGCGCAGGCCAATTCACAAAAAAGCTCCACCCTCGGTAGTCTGCAACAGCTCCCTGCCGTAACGACAGCAACTTTTTGCCGCTCAAATTGCCGAATTAAGTGCCGATGACATTTCTGTCAGCGCCGATTCCGTAACCGTTCGTAGGACGCTTTTTCGCAGGTTCGGAGCAGCTCTCTTTCTATCAATCTGTTAATAGATTTAACAGATATTAATAGCTATTTAATAGATTCGTTCACTCCCGAAGATGACAAACTCTGTTGTGGTATCGATGGCAATCAGTGTCCCCGTGCCCTGTCCGAATAAGGATTCGGGAAGCCGAGCGTGTGCATAATTTCTCGTTCGCGCGCTTCCATCTCCTCGGCCTCTTCGTCGGTTTCGTGATCCCAACCCTGAGCGTGCAACGTCGAATGCACAAGAAGATGCGCAAGGTGCGCACGAAACGACTTGTTTTGTTCTTTGGCTTCTCGCACCAACACCGGCGTGCAAATGACGATATCGGCTTGCGCCGTCGGTTCATGTTGATAGTCAAACGTCAAGACATTCGTGGCGTAGTCTTTGCTGCGATAAGTCTTGTTGAGTTCTTGGCCCTCTTCAAGTCCCACAAAACGCACGCAAAACGCAGCCGGAACCGAAAGCGCCGCCAGCATCCATTGCGTCATTTCGGCACGAGTGGGAAGGCGCTTTGTCGTATCGTCCGTTCGCTCAAATTCAACTTCAAGCGTTGCTTTCTTCTTTGCCATATCGTTCTTCCTTGGCTTGCCTCGCCGCTTCTCGACGTTCCCGAGCCGCGGCTTCCGCCTCTTTTTCCGCCTTCTCGTAAGCTCTCACAATGGCACCCACCAACGGATGTCGCACAACATCTTCGGTTGTAAAACGCACAATTGAAATACCGCGCACGTCTTCGAGAACATTGCAGGCGTGAGTGAGCCCGCTTTTGACGCCCTTGGGCAAATCTACCTGAGTGGCGTCACCCGTAATCACGGCACGCGTCCCAAAGCCGATGCGCGTCAGAAACATTTTCATCTGCTCGGGCGTCGTGTTTTGTGCCTCGTCAAGAATCACAAACGCGTTGTTAAGCGTTCGTCCGCGCATAAAGGCAAGCGGCGCAATCTCGATGATCTGCTTTTCGATGAGTCGTTGCGTCTTTTCAAAGCCGAACAAATCGAACAGGGCGTCGTAGAGCGGGCGCAGATACGGATCGACCTTCTGCACCAGATCCCCCGGCAAAAAACCGAGTCGTTCACCCGCTTCAATCGCAGGGCGCGTCAGAATAATGCGTTCAACCGCATCTCGTTCGTAGGCATCCACTGCAGCCGCCACCGCCAGGTAAGTCTTGCCGGTACCTGCCGGACCTACGCCGAAGACGACATCGGTCTGCATGATGGCCTGCAGATATTTCTTCTGGTTGGGCGTTCGCGGCTGTAGTCCCGCGCGACGGGTTTTGAGCATGAACGCTTCATCGTCGTCAATGTCGGTTCCGGTTTGTTCGCTTAACACCGCCATCTGGACGTCGTTGACGGAAATCTCTTCACCCGCATGCACGCGGGCCGCGCAGCTTTGCAACACCGCAAAGGCTTTTGGCGCCTCGGCGCCCGCAATGCGAAAGTGATTTCCGCGGCGAGAGATCTTGGCGTCAAAAGCCGTTTCGATTTGGCGCAAGTTTTCGTCCAGAGGACCCACAAGCATCGCGAGTTCGCCTGCCGTCGCCTCAAAGACGTAGACAAAATCTTTCAAGTCTTTTTTCATATTCCTACCGTCGTTAGGCCAGTTCTCCCCCCAAGGTATGCGGATACACCTCAGTGATGCGAATGTTGGCCATCTGACCGATGAGCGAGTCGTCGCCCTCGAAGTTCACCACGCGGTTGTTATCGGTTCGTGCGGACAAAAGCCCTTCACCCTTCTTAGCCTTACCGAACACGAGACAACGCTCGACTCGGCCGAGCATCGACTGTGAAATCTCCGTTGCCTTTGCATCAATCACAGACTGAAGATGCTGCAGTCGCTTGAGCTTGACCTCTTGCTGCGTATCGTCTTTGTAAGAAGCTGCGGGCGTACCGGGACGCGGCGAATAGACAAACGAGAAGCTCGCATCAAAACCCACCTCCTTGATCAAACGCATCGTCTCGGCAAAGTCTTCCTCCGTCTCTCCGGGAAAGCCCACAATGAAATCCGTCGCAATACTGATATCAGGGCGCACTTCGCGCAACTTGGCAATGCGTCCCAAATACCACTCGTGCGTGTAGCCGCGCTTCATGGCGCTCAGGATTCGGTCGGATCCGCTTTGCACGGGTAGATGCACGTGATTGGCTAGCTTGGGCAATTTGCCGTATGCCTCAATCAGACGATCCGAAAATTCCTTGGGGTGACTGGTGGTGTAACGAATGCGCTCAATGCCAGGAATTTCGCTGACAAATTCCAACAGCGTCGCGAAGTCCACGGGATTGCCGTCCGTACCGCGACCGCAGTAGGCGTTAACGTTTTGCCCCAGCAGCGTGATCTCCTTGACACCTTGACTGGCCAAATGTGCACATTCCACCAGCACGTCCATCAACGGGCGACTGATTTCTTCGCCTCGGGTATAAGGCACCACACAGTAAGAGCAGTACTTACTGCAACCTTCCATCACAGAGACGAAAGCTGTTGCTCCGGTGGCTGTCGGTGCGGGCAGGCAATCAAATTTTTCGATCTCAGGGAATTCAATATCGACCTGAGGCTTGCCCGTGCGTTCGCGCTCGGCAAGAAGTTCCGGCAAACGATGCAGCGTCTGCGGTCCGAAGACCACGTCAACCCAAGGCGAGCGTGACAGGATGCGTTTTCCCTCTTGGCTGGCAACACAGCCGCCCACAGCAATACGCATGGAGGGCTTTTCTTTCTTGAGTTCTCTTAAGCGCCCCAAGTCGGAGAAGGTTTTTTCCTGCGCTTTTTCACGAATGGAACAAGTGACAACGACCAGAAGATCGGCGTCTTCGGGCTGAGCGGTACGTTCGTACCCTTGCTCTCGCATCAGATCAATGATGCGGGCGGAGTCATAGTCGTTCATTTGGCAGCCGAAGCTGCGGAGATAAATTTTTTTTGCGTTCACGGTCTATATTTAGCAATCAATTAAAAAATGGCGTCCTTACCTGACATATTGAAAACTCAAGAAATTAGATATGCACATATGATTATGCACCTTAATTTATGATGACTATATTATCTCACTACACTACAATCAAAATTAACCGTAAAAAAAACAAACGTCTCATCTCATCAATGAATTTGCTACAACACGCCATCTCCAAATGACAATTCCAAAAACACGAAATTTCACCCACTCATAACTCCATGTCTGTTTTATCAATGTTATTCGCCAAATTCTGACAATTTTAAAATATCTCCCCCAATAAAGCAAAATTTTATATTTTCTATATGCAAAATATTTCCAATATAAATCTTTTGCCATATGAACATACTCAACCCTCTTATGTAGCTTTTGCAGATACCCCAGTGCATCCCCTATTGAGCGTACAACATGTTTTATCTTTTGTTCACTGTTATCACAACCAAAATTCATCAAGGATGATGATCTAATTCTATACTGGTAACCACATTCATTCACTATAGAAATTTTAGGTTCGCATGCCATGCATTTAACGTGAAAGCCATCATCCTCATGGCAAATCTTTTCATTTATAAAAATCAAACTGTTGCTGACTATAAAATCAGACCTATACAATTTTCCCCACGCAACACATGGAATTTTACTAATTGCGAATCTAAAATTTCTCAATGAAATTTTCTCTGGCATATCAATCAATCTAAGCCAATCATTCATTTCTTCAACTTCATTTTTTAGAGAAATATCATCCGCGTCTACAAAAGCTTGTCCTGCACCAATAACAATATCAGATTTATTCAGAAGAGCCTTTTTTACTAAATTTTCAATCGTACCGGGCTTTATCCAATCATCTGAATCTAAAAAATAAATAAACTCTCCAGTCGCAGCCTTGATACCAGTATTTCTTGCCGGACCTAACCCTAAATTCTTATTATGTCTCAGAATCCTAATTCTTGAATCTTCAACCAACAAAGAGTTTACGATCTCTATCGACCCATCTGACCCCTTATCATCAACACATAATATTTCGAGATTTTTATACGTTTGAACAATTACCGATTCAAGACATTGTCGTATATATTTCTCCACATTGTAAATAGGAATAACAATCGTCACAAGCGGAAGAGATGAACAGACGCACATTTGTGAAAATAAATCAATAAACAATCATCAAATAGATAGCCTGCTAGCAATTGCCTATTGTTAAATTCACAGATTGACATCGGCACCTGCCAGCGCATTTATTAGCCGCAACAGATTATTAGTAGATTCTTTTTTGTTCCTTTTTAATTGCTTTATTTTCAGCAAATCTACATCACGACATAAATGAACATTACTCATCTTTGAAAAACTATGCTCATAAACAGAAGATATCTTGCCATAACTATTATCAAACAAATATACCTCCTTTCCCATTAATATTGCAGCTATGCCCACATGAAGTCGATCTGTTGCAATCACATCAAACTGATCAACAACACTTAACATCAAAGCCGTTGCAAACTTACACTCATCAACATTCATATTGGGAGAAAATGCAGCTGACAAATCATAATCAGTCTGCACATTGTTACACTTCTCCACATCTTCTCGAAAAAAGCAAGCAATATTACCAATGTCTTTAATCTTATCCCTAACTGCTAATGCCTTTTTCAAATAAAAATCATTTGACAGAAAAGTAACATCAAATATCGACTCATCCATTCGAAGAGCCATATCAGAATCGATATATATTTTTGCCTCAGTATTTAACCCTTTAAGATATTGATACGTTTTTCTTTCACGGCAAAAAACAATAAACCGCGAATCCAAAACATCTGTTAACATTGAACAATCAAAAACAGAACTTGGAAGTATCACAATTTTTTTTGCTTTCTCAAAAAGGAACAGGGCCGGTAAACACGCTTCAGGGTATAACGCCCCGACCCAGGCTCCTCCTCCTCCATACACTATATTTTCACAATTATTCTCATTCGTTATCGAAGATAATAAGTGATGACGCTCGAAGAACTGAAACGTAGCCGCCCCTATCAAACAATCCCCCAAATTACCTGGATTTGGGATATATCGAAAACTTCCAAGAGATTTAAGCACCGACAAAAGCCTTTGATCATCTACCTCGAATTTATTCACAAAATTTTTGTCACATAACTCTATATGAACCAATCTTTGAGAAATTCGGATCAATAAATCATTTCTTATTCTTCTACGTCTTTGTTTGCCAGGAATAAAACTGCAAAGAATGTTTATCAGCACCTTTCTTATATTCACACGAATTCCCCAACTAATTTAGCGAAAATATAAACATTTTCCAGTACAGAATTTTCATGCTTTAGCATTCAACAATATTAACAGCCAGCCCCCCTCGGCTCGTTTCGCGGTACTTGGACTGCATATCTTTTCCTGTCTCAAACATCGTCTGCATGACAGCGTCAAGGCTAACGAAATGGCTTCCGTCCCCGGCGAGAGCCAAACGAGCCGCATTGACCGCCTTCACAGCAGCCACTGCATTGCGTTCGATACAGGGAATTTGCACTTGCCCAGCCACGGGATCACATGTCAGCCCCAAGCAATGTTCCATGCCGATTTCTGCAGCGTTTTCGACTTGACGAGGATTGGCGCCCAGAACTGCAGCCAGCGCACCGGCGGCCATCGAGCAAGCAACACCCACTTCGCCCTGGCAGCCGACCTCTGCACCGGAAATCGAGGCATTGCTCTTGTAGAGAAGTCCGATGGCTCCGGCCGTGAGCAAAAACTCGCGAATCCCTTCGGGACTGGCTCCTTGAATAAATGTACGGTAATAACGGAGAACTGCAGGGATCACACCCGCAGCCCCGTTGGTGGGACTTGTGACAACACGACCGCCGCAAGCATTTTCTTCGCCCACGGCAAAAGCCCAGGCATTGATCCAATCGAGTGCACACAACGGGTCGGAAGCGGAGTTCACGTTTTCCAACCGTTGCGCCAGGTGCTTCGCGCGGCGCCTGACAGCAAACGGTCCCGGCATGATGCCTTCCGCTTCCAGACCTCGGTTGATGCAATCGTTCATTGCTTCCCAAACGGCATCCAACTCGTTGTCAATCTCTTCGTCCGTATGATGTACGCGTTCGTTGGCGCGCGCGATCTGAGCAAACGAAAGATTGTGTTCAATGGACAATTCAAGCAACTCTGTACCGTTTCGATACACATAAGGCAACGGCTGAACCTTGCTCTTGGCAACGGCCGCCGGCTCATTGGGGACATCCGGGTCTCGTTCGCTACCGGCCACAATAAATCCGCCGCCCACAGAGTAATAACGACGGCACAGCAAACCGTTTCCCTGAGCGTCGAGTGCCGTCAAATCCATGGCGTTGGTGTGAAACGCACAAACCTTGTCGGCCGAGAAAATCATGTCGCGGTCAGGGTCAAAGGCAATACGCTTGATCCCGGCAAGATTAAGCACATGATTTTCTTCAGCTTCTCGCGGGATCTCTACGGACTCCCTGCCGGTCACGGTTGCCGGAGCCTTGCCCGACAAGCCAAGAAGCACGGCCTTATCGGTAGCGTGCCCGCGACCGGTCGCGCCGAGGCTTCCCATCAGCTCACAAACCACGCACTCCGTCTTAGGCAATAGCTCCTTCTTTTGGAGCTCCTGGACAAACAGAAGTGCGGCGCGCATCGGTCCGACGGTGTGACTCGAACTTGGACCGACACCAAGCTTGAACATTTCAAAAACGCTGGCAGCCATGTTGCTCATTTCAGTTAGATTTGCTTGTCCACCACCAATGCAGCTTCACAGTGCGTGCGCGGATCCGTCTTGACATCCACCGGGACACGATCACCGATTTTGACCTCCTGAGGCAGACGTACCAACGCCACGGTAAAGGGGCCTTCGGGAACTCGAGCAATCGAGGTGCAAGGGTATTGCGTGCCGTTGATCACAATGTAAGGCACTTCAACGAGAAGCGCCGGATCAAACGCAACGTCAAAGGCCACCAGCTGCATACGATCGTAATTACCGGCCTTAAAACGCGCTTCTGTCAGAGCGCGGCCAATGAAAATGCGATCGGGATCGTCAAAGTTCAACGCGCCTTCCAGGCCCGTTTCCAGCGGGCTTGAACTTTCATCCAATTCCAAGCCTGCCGCAGGTTCACGAGCAAAGATTCGCAAGGCATCCCATCCGGTCTGCTCACCCTTCTTAGCCCCTGCTTTAATCAGGTTTTCACTCAAGGCCTTGATATTGGCTTCGGGACCGATAGCCAAGCACATCCACCCCATATCGATGAAACGGATGCCAAGGCTTTCGACCATATGACCGGCTTGCAGCGTGATACCGTCAATCGGAAGCTTGCCGACGAAGTAGAAGCCTGCAAGAGCCTCCACACCCACTTCTGCTTCAAACGCAACGCTCACCTGACGAATCCAGGCCTGCAACGCGTCGGTTTCATCCCCCGCAAGAATGATTTCGTAGGCATCCGTTGCGCGACGAGCTACCCAGGGGGTGCCAAGCACGCCGCCCGTCGCATTCATTGCAACTGAACGTTCCACTCCGCCCACGGCAAGTTTCGTCACGTCGCTCGTCAGAAGTCGGGCCAAAAACTTATCGGCTCCCTGTACCTTGAGAATCGTGACGGGAGTTTCATTAAAGATCACCAGATCCAAAGCCATTTTCTTTTTTCGTTAAGAAGTTGTGTTTCGATAATTAGTCTTCACGCACGCAGTCAAGCATGTACTTGATGGTTCCGTCAGGCTGTTTGACCTTCACAAGACCGTGCACGTCGCTCTCAAAGCCCGGGAATCGGCGGGTAAAGTCTCGAGCAAAGCGCAGATACTCAACAATCTTGGAATTGACACGTTCGCCCGGCACCAAAAGCGGGATTCCCGGCGGATATGGAGTGAGCAACACGGCTGAAATGCGACCTTCCAGGGAGTCAATCGGCAAACGATCGATTTCACCGTGCGCGAACTTGGCATAGGCGTCCGTCGGGCGCATTGCCGGAATCATTTCCGAGGTGTACATCTGCGTAGTCAAACGCGCCACGTCGTAGTCGCGATAGACCTCATGCACGCTCTGGCAGAGGTCGCGCAAGCCCAGACCCTCGTAGTGAGGGAATTCTGACAGGAACCGCGGCATCACGCGGTAAAGCGGCGAGTTAGCATCGTAGGCATCTTTGAACTGCTGCAGTTCTGTCACCATCGTGTTCCAACGGCCCTTGGTGATGCCGATCGTGAACATGATGAAGAACGAGTAGAGCCCCGTCTTTTCCACAATGATTCCGTGCTCAGACAAGTACTTCGTTACAACGGCAGCAGGAATACCCGTCTCGGAGAAGTCGCCTTCCACGGACAAGCCCGGCGTCACGATCGTTCCCTTGATGGGATCGAGCATATTGAAACCTTCTGCCACGGGACCAAACCCATGCCAGCTTTCGTTGGCGTGCAGCATCCAGTCTTTTTGCGAGCCAAAGCCTTCGCTCGGAAGTTTTTCCGGCCCCCAGACGGAGAACCACCAGTCGTCGTAGTTCTTGCCGACTTCGCGCATCGCACGACGGAAGTAAACAGCTTCAGCAATGGATTCTTCCACAAGGGCCTTGCCGGCACGGCCTTCCATCATGGCTGCGGCCACGTCGCAACTTGCGATGATGGCGTACTGCGGCGACGTGGAGGTATGCATCATGAACGCTTCATTGAAGCTTGAGCGATCCAGCTTTTCCGTTTCGGAGTCCTGAATGCAAATTTGACTTGCCTGCGAAATGCCTGCCAGAAGCTTGTGCGTGGAGTGCGTCGCAAAAACCATGCTCTTTTTGGTGCGCGGCTTGTTGCGATCGATGGCGTGCATGTCACTGTAAAACGGCGAGAAAGCCGCATGCGGCAACCAAGCTTCGTCAAAATGCAGGATGTCGACCTTGCCGTCGAGCTTTTCCTTGATCACTTCGTCGTTGTAGACGATGCCGTCGTACGTCGACTGCGTGATCGTCATAATGCGCGGCTTGGCGTTCTTATTTTTGATCAACGGATTCTTGGCAATCTTTTCTTGAATTGTTTCCCAATCAAATTCGGAACGCGGGATCGGGCCGATGATTCCGTAATGGTTGCGCGTGGGCATCAGGAAGACGGGAATGGCCCCCGTCAGAGTAATAGCGTGAAGAATCGACTTGTGGCAGTTACGATCCACAATCACGATGTCTCCGGGAGCCACCGTGTAGTTCCAAACAATCTTATTGGACGTGGACGTACCGTTCGTCACAAAGAAAAGATTGTCACAGCCGAAGATTCGAGCTGCATTTTGTTCGGACTTTGCCACAGGACCAGTGTGATCCAGCAGTTGACCCAGTTCTTCCACGGCGTTGCAAACGTCAGCGCGAAGCATGTTTTCGCCGAAGAATTGGTGGAACATCTGTCCGACCGGACTCTTTAAGAATGCCACACCGCCAGAGTGCCCCGGGCAATGCCAGGAGTAGGAACTGTCAGCCGCATAATGCGTCAAAGCGCGGAAGAACGGCGGCGGCAAGCTTTCGAGATACTGGCGAGCCTCACGTACGATGTAACGCGCCACGAACTCGGGTGTATCTTCGAACATGTGAATGAAGCCGTGCAGTTCGCGCAGCACGTCGTTCGGAATCGAAGGTGCCGTCTTCGTTTCACCGTAAAGAAAAATCGGCACATCCGGATTCGAACTTCTGACTTGGTGAACAAAAGCGCGCAACTCGGCAATGGCTTCGTTTTCCTCGCCCGTGTCAGAGAAATCGTCATCGTCAAGACTCACGATAAATGCGGACGTACGGCTCGCCTGACGCGCGAGACTCGAGAGATCGGAAAATGTGGTAACGGCGCTAACCTCCTGCCCCTGCGCCTCGATGGCTTGTGCAAGGTCTCGAATGCCAAGACCGGAAACGTTTTCCGAATGGTAATCCTCGTCAATGATGACGATCGGGAAATGATATTTCATAATTAAAATCCGAAAATCAAATGCGTTTCAATTTGCGCCAACATCTTTATCAAGATAAACGACGACCCAATCAATCCATTAACCCATCATCAATTATTCCAAATTGGGATTATTTTATCTCATAAATTATTTGTTTGCAATATTCATCATCTAGAATCTCGTCTTCAACGACAAATGACGATACCTCGTTAACATATTTATTTTTTATAGGCTCTTTCTTTTGCGCTTTATCTAAAAACCACTCATATTCAACATCCAAATGCCCAATATCAATCGACCATAAGCCACTCTTTCCCAAATCATAAGCCAAAACTGTTGCTGTTGGCCCCAAGGCAATCAAAATAACATCATATTCAGAACTGACACTTAACACCCGAGATAGAATTTCATCGTACCGAGACCATGCATTTTTTTCAGGGCACAAAATTCTTCTAACAGCTTTAGTATTCCCAAATAAATCATTCCCTACACCCAATCGACTCTTCCTCCCCTCAACAATCAAAACACGTTTATAGTTCCACACCTCTTTCAATGAGGAAAAGATATTTTTTGCATTCTCATAATTTTTTTCATTTTTTTCAAATCTAATATAAGGCCTAGTAATTTGACTATCCCCGTATTTCTTCCCGTACAGGACAGCATAAATTTCATAAGGGAATTTAGAGATGTAATTATTCCAATACAAAATTGAATCATCAGACAAACCCTCTCTTCCTCTGACGGTCAATACATAAGGAATACACACAAGGATTTCCGGCACCTTACCCGCTTCAACCAAAATATTCTTTAACCTTTCAGATAAAGCCCGATTATTATCCTGAAATCCAATCCCCTTCTTCCCTCTTATCAAATCAAACTCACCATCACCATACCGACACACGGAGCATTGGTTTCGTTTAATATATTCTAGCGTTTGTGTAGTATCCATCACAGATAACTCGCCCCCCGAGTCCCTTCTCCACTTAAAATAATTCCACATAAGCATTTTATTCTCCTAAATTCATAGTACTAGCTAAATCTATTAGCCATTGCAACCGATATTTATCTTTATACCTACAATATAGAGATAGACGATTTTTTTGTCCCAACACAAACTTCTCGTGCTCCCCTCATATAAATCCCACGACTTTTTTCACCAGACAACGATCAATGAGGATACAATTCGCGCTAATTCCAGACATCTCCTGCTATCTTCCCATGATATCCTCCACACCGCAAACCTCACATTACCATGCAGGGCGCCTCTTTATGGTCACGGCTCCATCCGGAGCCGGCAAAAGCTCACTAGTTAAGGCTCTCCTTGAGCACGACTCTGAAATTGAACTGTCGATTTCTCACACCACGCGTGCTCCTCGTCCGGGGGAAGTGAACGGTCGCGAGTACCACTTTATTTCCGTCAATGAATTTGAAGAGCGTAAAGCTCGTGGCGAATTTTTGGAATCCGCCCTTGTGCACGGCAACTATTACGGCACAAGTCGCGTTTGGATCGAACAGCGCATGGCCGCAGGAAAAGACGTTTTACTTGAGATTGACTGGCAGGGCGCCCGTCAGGTACGTTCTCAATTTGAAGGAACAGTGGGCATTTTCATTTTGCCTCCCTCAATTGACGCTCTCGAAGCACGACTGCACAAACGCGGCACCGACAGCGAAGCAACCATCACGCGTCGTCTGATGGGCGCCGGCGCAGAAATCGCCCACGCTCCCGAATTCGAGTTCGTTATAATTAACGATAGCTTTGACGTTGCTTTGTCGCAACTGATCTCCGTAGTGACAGCCTCGCGCCTGAACTTCCAAAATCAGGCTGCGCGCCATCGTGAACAATTCATCTCACTAGGCGTCCCTGTCTGATCTCTACCCCACTGCAACGATTTCCTATTTTTACAGAAGAAAAATGGCACGTATTACTGTTGAAGATTGCTTGAAAAAGATTCCGAACCGTTTTGAGATGGTTCTGTGCGCGGCATATCGCGCCCGTCAGCTCAATGACGGTCACGCACCGCGCGTGGATGCAAAGGATAAGAACACCGTGATCGCTCTGCGCGAAATTGCGCAGGGTAGTGTGTCGCGTGAAATGCTCGAACGCGTTTCTTAACATCTTGCATCGACTTGGCAACGGACAACCGTTGCGTTGCCCACAAGCGAATCAAAGCGCTGCCTATCCGATAAAACAAAACAGGCGGCGCTTTTTTTTCAATTTCTTTCCGGAATAGGTCCTATGCTGTTTACCGCCCCTCAAACAGCCCCGGCTGCACCGCTCCCCGGCATCATTCGCCCCCAGCATCCTCATGCAGGTCAATCCAACGAAGACGACTACGATGCCGCCTACCTGGATGCCCGCGCTGACGACATTGTCGGTCAAGAAGCTGATCTCCCGCTCTTTTCTCCTGTAGAAAAAGTAACCAAAGTCGTTACCTCTTCCGAACTGCTCGCCCGTTGCAGCCAGTTTCTTTCCAAAGCCGACGTTGAGCGCGTACGTCAGGCGTTTATGTATGCCGATGATGCGCATCTGGGGCAATTCCGCAAATCGGGCGAACCGTACATCACGCATCCCCTTGCCGTTGCAAACATCTTGGCGGAGTGGAGACTGGACTCCACCACGATCTGTGCGGGTTTGATGCATGACGTGCTTGAAGATACGCCGGTAGCCAAGATTGAAATGGTCGAGCGCTTCGGCGTGGAAGTAGCTGAACTCGTTGACGGTGTCAGCAAACTCGATAAGCTGCGTTTCTCGTCCAACGAAATCGCTCAGGCTGAGAGCTTTCGCAAGATGCTTCTTGCCATGAGTCGCGACGTGCGTGTGATTTTTGTGAAGCTTGCCGACCGTTTGCACAACCTTCGTACGCTCGGGGTGATGCGTCCGGAAAAACGTCGCCGAATTGCAAAGGAAACACTTGAAATTTACGTGCCGATCGCGCACCGCTTGGGGCTCAACACCGTTTTCCGTGAACTGCAGGAACTGTCTTTCTTCAATCACTATCCCCGTCGCTACGCTATTCTGCGCGAAAACGTGATTCTTACGCGTGGGAACCGTAAAGCTGTCTTGGAACGAATTCTGCGTGAAACGCGTTCAGCTTTGCCCAAGTGCGGCATCATTGCTCAAGTTCAAGGGCGCGACAAGACCATCTACGGTATATACAACCGCATGCGTGATACGCATGCTTCCTTTTCAGACGTTTTGGATATCTACGGCTTTCGCGTGATCGTGCGCACGCGTGAAGAGTGCTACCTCACGCTATGCGCCCTGCATCAGCTCTATAAGCCCGTTCATAACCGCTTTAAAGACTTTATCGCCATCCCCAAGGCCAACGGCTACAGAAGTTTGCACACCACCGTCATCGGCCCCTACGGCACCCCCGTCGAGTATCAGATCCGAACCGAAGAAATGCACCGTATTGACGAAATGGGCATTCTCTCGCACTGGATCTACAACGACAGCATGGATACAAGCGGCATTCAGAACATGGTGAAGTCGTGGCTGCAAAGCCTGATGGAAATCCAGCGCACAAGTGCCGACAGCAGCGAATTCCTTGAGAACATCAAAATCGACCTCTTCCCGGATCGCGTCTATGTCTTTACGCCGAGAAGTAAGATCGTAAGCCTCCCGCAAGGTTCTTGTCCGGTCGATTTTGCCTATCAAATCCACACCGATGTCGGCAATAAGGCCATCGGCTGCCGCATTAACGGCGAGAACCAACCTTTATCCACGCCGCTTAAAAACGGCGATATGGTCGAAATCATCACTGCTCCGGATGCCGAACCGGATCCGCAATGGATCAGCTTCGTGCGCAGCGGCAAGGCTCGCGCCGAAGTTCGTCAATACCTTCGTACACGCAACCCGGAGGAATCCGAAGCGTTAGGACGCAAGGTACTCGCAAAGGCCGCTCAAGAAGCTCAGCTCAACCTTCAGGCCGTACCCGAACCCATCTGGCACGAAGTACTGCGTGACGCTTCCATCGGAACACGCGAACAGCTCTACATGGATATCGGTCTGGGGCATATGCCAGCTGCCGGCATCATCGGGCAAATCAAGACATTACTTCAGGTGAAAAAGCCGGAGCATCCGGCCGGAGAAGCCGCAGTCAGCATTCGCGGCACAGAAGGCATGGCGGTACAGTTGGCAACCTGTTGCCACCCTGTTCCTGGCGACAATATCTGGGGCTTTATGCGCAAAGGCCACGGTCTGTCCGTGCACCGAGCCGACTGCGAACATGTCGCCCGCGGCCGTCAAAATGCTCCGCAGCGTTGGATGTCGTTGGCGTGGCAGTCCGACAGTGCCGAAGAAGCTCGCTTCTTTGTTCCGTTGGATCTGGAAATCACCGATGACCGTGCCACACTTGCCTCGGTTGCAACGGAACTTAGTTCCGCAGGCTCCGCCATCGTAGGTGTCAATGTTGAGCCCAATAAAGAAGGCAAAGACTCTCTGAATTTGATGATTCAGGTTCGTAGCCGCCTGCATTTGATGCACATCATGCGTGCACTCAAACGTATACCGACCGTGCTTAATGTGGCGCGTCGCCTCGACGGTGACAAAAGAATTTTCCTGCCGTCGGAAGATCGGTAAATTAAACGCGATTTCTACCCAAAACTCCTGACCGATTAGATCACCATGAATTCTCCCCACTTTACGAGGCAGATTTGTAATCGATAGTGTTCTCAACGCTTATTGATGCTATTGCCTTCCGAAAATTCCTTGGCGAAATGCCAGTTGCTGTCACGAGATTTTTCTAGGTAAGCTATACTACAGCTTGAAAATTTGGTTTTTGATTCAATCAGTTGATAATCCTATCTTAACCTTCTGTAACATCTATCCTAAGATGTGTACAACGACCATTCAATTATCCGAAACCGATGATTCTCTTATCGGAAAAGGGCGCCACAGGCTTTGTTTCGCGCATCCGTATGACAAGGAACGATGCGTCAAAATTGTTCATAGCCAAGCAACAGGTGGTAGCAAAGAGCTTGAGCGAGAGCTGAAATACTATCATTATCTGAGCACCTATCTTAGAGATTGGCGTGGAATCCCTCGATATTACGGCACAATTTCAACAAATCTCGGTACAGGATATGTGTATGACCGGATAGTTGATTATGACGGACAGACTTCTCTTACCATGGTCGAATACTTTACCCACCCCCTCACGAAGTCATCCAAAATAGAACTTGTATGTCTGGTAAATCATTTATTCCAGTATTTGTTTGACAACCGTATCATCACGATGACATTGAAGCCATACAACATTCTGTGCCACCGTATTTCTGAAAAGGAAATGTTCCCAGTTATCTGCGACAACCTTGGTGAAGCTTCATTTATTCCAATAGCAAGTCGAAGCAGATGGTTCTGCCATTTGAAACAACGCCGCATATTCCGACGTTTTCTTTCCCAGCCAGTTATCAATCAGCTGGATGCCTGTACCGATGGTATTATATTTCCTTAAATTACTTTCTAGCGACCTTAATTCGAAAGCCATTAGTGTCATACAAGCTCGCGAATAACAAATCAGTCCAACCAAACGACGATCTGTATAATGCCGTCATAAATCTCTTTAAACGCCTGTTTTTCAAATGCAATCATACCCCCTGGCACGGGGTGGGGCGCGAAATTTGGACCTGTTGGTTCAAGTATTATGGGCAGTCCCTCAGGAAGCCCCGAGTAACTGCTTTTCATAGTTGATAGTTGCCAACGATACCGATCGTCGAATGGGGGCGAACCGTGTTGTAGGTTTCTATCCAACGAGTAACTGTAACAACAACCTGCTCATAACTGTCGAAGCGTTTGCGACCGATGAGTGTTTCACGTTTGAGGGAACTCCAAATTGACGCTCCGGGCCCGTTATCCCAACATTGCCCCACATCGCTCATGGAGTACCTAATGTCCAGTTGCCTAAGGCGGTTCTGAAAAGCTGCAGAACAATACTGTGTGCCCCGATCGGAGTGCATGATCGTTCCCGCAACAGCATTACTGCCGCGCTTGCGTACGGCCATATTGAGAGCCCTAAGGACCAGATCGGTCGTCATCAAAGTATCCACGGCCCAGCCAAGAATGCGGCGACTCCCAAGATCCAAAATGGTTGCCAAGAACCCCCAGCCTTGGACTGTAGGCAAGTACGTAATGGCGCTCACCCATGCTCTGTTGAGTGGCCCAGGAGCAAAATCACGCCCTAGGAGGTTGGGATAGACAAACATGTTGTGATTGCTGTCGGTCGTTTTAACGGTACGTTTGAAATGTCGGTACTTGTCAGACGGTATTTAAAAGTATCGCATGGAAGCTTACAGCGTCACCCAACAGTCGAAAACCTTTGGGGTGCTTACTAATTTTCACCTTTAGATTTTGCCGTCATAGTTCTTCAGGTAGTAGTAGCGCACGTACTTAGACATCGTGTAAAAGTAGTGATTCATCGAGAAGATAAAGCCCAGCTTTCCGTCCATAAAACCGCGGTTAATCACGTAAACCTTAAAGAAAGCCCACAAGGATCTCAGCAAAATGTCACTGACAAAATTGCAGTGTTTGCCTTCCGACAGATACTTGTCTGCTGACAATCGGCTGTAGAGTTCGATCTTCCGGTAGTACGAATCCCATGAAGCGTAAGGGAAGTGCTTCAATCTTCCCTCTAACCTTTCCTCATCAAAAGGTGTTACGACAGCTTCATGCACCTTGCCGACCGAATGAGCCCCTTCTCGAGGCAGGAGTCGTAGAACCCAATCCGGCCGAAGGCAACCATGTTTCACATCTGCGGATGTGAAATGATATTCTCGCTGAATTAGGTAGGCTCGTTTCGGCTTTACTCCAGTGACCACATCTCGTATGGATGCACGAAGTGTCGGCGTCACACGTTCGTCTGCATCAATTAAAAAGATCCATGGACACGTTGCCTTTTGAATTCCAAACGTCTTCTGAGCCCCCCAGTCACCATTAAGAAACCGATGAAACACTTTGGCACCCATACTTTCTGCGATTGCCACCGTCTGATCGGTACTATCGTCGTCCACAACAACGATTTCTTCTGCAAAATCACAACTCTGCAGACACTCGCTGACATTGCGTTCTTCATTGCGAGTCAACAAGACCACACTGATCGGTAATCTGCTGTTTTTCATAAGAAAATCCACTTCGTATGCCCGTACGTGAATTTTCTAAAACCTCTAAAAAAAAACAGTCAAAACCTTATCAAATCTCCGTCAAAAGGCTTCTAGTCTTGTTTCCCTTTGTAAGGCCAGCGGCTCATACATACTCCACTGCAATGATTTCCAGCACTTCCACCCGAGCCGGATGATCAATTGTGGCAGGAGTTGGTAGTTTCACACTGTCTCCTTCTCGCTGTTTGAGAAACACTCGGGCAATGGGACTGACCCAACTTACGTCGCCCTTTTCCGGATCCGCTTCGTCAATGCCTACAATGCGAATGGTGTGTTCAGTCCCGGTTGACAAATTTTCATATGTCACGGTCGCCCCAAAAAACACCTGATCCGTCGGAGGTCTTCTGGCAGGATCCACCACCTCCGCACTCTCAATTCGCTTGTTCAGAAAGCGAATGCGGCGGTCAATTTCTCTCAACCGGCGTTTGCCGTATTGATAATCGCCATTTTCGGAACGATCGCCATTACTTGCTGCCCAACTGACTACGTTTACGATGCTGGGCCTCTCAACATTGACCAGTTGTTCGCGTTCGTCTAGTAATCGTCGGTAACAAGCTGGCGTCATATAGTTTTTCGTGTTTGGGGGAAGTCCGGGCAATTTGACTTCCTCTCCATCCTCATCTTCGAGTCGCAGATTGTTTGTCATTTTCTAGCCTCTGTTCCGGTAACCGTCATTGGCGATACTTCCCTCGCATTTGCAGGTAGGCCGGTACCCACTTCTTAACTTCGGAATATTCAATTTCCTGCCAGTCTTTGAGTCGGTGCGATTGCATAGCACCGCTCATTTTTATAAGCAACACGTCATCTCCGGACACAATGGCATCTTCGTTGTAACTACCAACAAAGAAAGCATCTCTTCCGCCAGATTGGAATAGATCCGTCCCGACACTAAAGTCTTCTGTCGCGTTCTGCACCCCCAACACTCGCTTCAAAAGCGTGGCGCTGACGTCATAAGCTGTCGTACGGTGCTGAAATTCCTTAGGAGCCATACCCGGCCAATGAATGACCAACGGGATCTTGATTTGCGCCTGAGAAAAGTTTCCGTTATGTCCCCAATAATTAAGTTTGGAGTCATTGAACTCTTCTCCGTGGTCGGATGTCACTAGAACAATAGTGTTCTCGAGCTTGCCCTTCTTTTCAAGAATCTTGAACACGCGACCAATCAACACGTCCTGCCAAAAGGCTGAATTTTTATACCGATTGAAATAGGGCTGCGGATCAAAGTCCGGGTCTAACTCCAGCTGATTAACTTCCTTCCAATAATTTTTGTACGGAACATCCAGATCTTCCGGGAAAGCGTTCGCGTGCAGATTGTCGAGAAACATGAAGCTCATGAATTTCTTGTCAACGCCTAGCGTATCCAGCCATGCCTCAAAATCATTGACGCTGTCCATATCGCGCTCGGGCGCCGTCGATCCTTGATCCGCCCCCATTCGAATGGGGCGAACATTCGCAAACACCGTAGCGTAGAACTCCGGTCGCATCAATGAAGCTGTGGTGAAGGCTTCGATCTCATAGCCGGCCTGCTGAAATCCTGAAACCATCGCCGAAGGAATATTGGCGGCAAGCGCACTTTGCCAGTAGAAAGGAGGCAGTCCGTAAAACAAACCGAAAACACCCGCTCGAGTAGCGTTACCAGCGGAGTAGTGATCAGCGAAAGATATAGACTGATTTTTTATTCTCGTGAGGTTGGGCATCGTCTTTTCATCAACAACGTCTGAACGCAACGAATCAATCGCCAGGATCAACACATTGAGGTCTGTCCCTTTGCCCAGCTGCAGCGGATGAAGCGGATAACGAAAGCTCCCCTCTTGAGAAGAAAGTTTCACACTGTCCTCTTTCACGGCAACAAGGCCAAACTTCGCCAACAAACGATTAGCACGAATAGGGTAATACAGAGGAATCCGTTCCGTAAGCACTGTCACCGATCTGACGCTTTGCGAAACACTGTAGGCATTTACACCGTTGACAACAACATATCCCGACAAAATAGCCGCGCAAAACCAGCGGACCCTGATTTTTCGTTGAAAAATACCGGACAGCCATGACAAAAGCACAGCCAGCAACGCAACGGCACCTGTCAGCAGAGCAATTCGCAACATCATTCCGGACGAGAAGGAAAACACCTCTCGTCCACCAACGATTGCCAAGTCAATCATCGGCCAGTTGATGTGAAAGCGATACTGTTGGTAGACAAAGGTATCCGTGACAAGTGCCGCCAGCAACACAAAAGTCAAAAGCAGAGCCGTGCCCTTACCCGCTTTGGCATTGAGGCTACCGATAGGCCAAACTAAAAGCGTCTGCAACAAAAAGTGGCCAATGAAAAAAACACCCGATGCGGCAACAAACACGTAGAGCGATTGCCACCACAAAGCGTTGGGAAGCCCTGTAATGAATCGGATGGATATCGCGGCACCAACCACGGCAAACAACACGGATAACCACACATTGACGTGTTGCTGAAAACTGGACTTGAGATTCATGCTTGAACTAGGAAATAGGAGACTTTCCTCAAATTAATTTTCTCCGCACTCCCATGGAGCCGGCTGAGGAAATTTGTCATTCAAATACCGGATCATCTCCGGAGCTTCGTCTTGGCGCAGATTATTGATGCAAAAAGCTTTGGGCTTAAATAGCTCGACGTCTCTTTTCAACTTGGCAAAATGATCGCGCACAACTGCCAACACTTCCACAGGCCTAAAGAAGCGTGTCTTCATACGGTTAAAAAAACGCGTATTTTGCCTAAAAAGACACTGACACCCCAACTCATTTGCCATCACATAGGAAAACAGCACACGCGAAATTTCACCTCCCGTCCGAAAAGGAGAAGAGTTAGTCTGCAACAACTCAGGAAACCGAAACAACACCTCGCGAAACATAGAGATGTTGTACGCATCCATTGCATGTGCCGGCGTAAAAAATGGGATCCGTCTTCCGGTTTTTCTGCGATAGAGTTCCCATGCTCGAATCAGCGTTTTCTGCCAACTGTTGATCGAATCATCGTTCAAAATTAGATTCGCCCGCATTGATGTCATTTTGTCTGCACCCGCATTGCTCATCCAAAGAATCGGCCTACCTTGTGCATCGAAAAAGTCCCCCGGCATCAACGGACGACTCAGCATCATGTCGTCATTGGAGTAGACAAAATGCTCCGACAAACCAGGTATCCGATCCAGATACATTTCTATGCAAATGGATGAAAAAACCGGTTGCAAATCTTTGGGAATGATCTCTTTATGATCAACAATCGAAATTTTAGGGTGATCAATCAACCACTTCGGACGCTGATTATTCGTCACTACAAAAATGTGGTGAAACCAGGGAGCAAACTGATTCACTGAACGTAAAGCGTACTTCAGCTCATCGAACTGCACGTACCGAATATCCCCTATATTCTCTGTTATCTGCTCCGGCCGAACCTCCTTCATGCGCTGGGCTTTTTGTCGTACGAAATCCGGGTCCGACCCATCACACCATAAAAACACGAAGTCGATAGCCGTCTGCATTTCTGATATCCGATCACCCTATTCTCAGGATCTTCACAGCCCACTATGCCTCTTTCGGAAACCTATCCGGGAAAAACAGCGTCAGAATGACTTGGCTTGATCAGATTGCTTTGCCCCCTCGTTCGTCGCTTGAGCTTGGGGCGGTACATATGCTGCCGTTCCCCATAGCGGGACAGTCGAGAGGCTATGTTTGAAGCTGCCGGATGTTTCCCTTGTAGAGTAGGAAAGATACATCAATGTTTGACTTTCTTCGTCAAAAATGCGTCGAATCTTGAGCGTTTTCAAAAATACGCTCTTCGATTTTTCGAAAACAACTTCCCCCGTTTTTCCCTTCTTGATGCGGGCAATCATCGCCGGCGTGATTTCGCCGGTTTGTCGACAACTGACCGCGCTATCCGAAGGATCCGACAGGGATAAATTGGCCTCTATGCTCGCAACATGACATGTGACCCCCGGAACCAAAGGGTCCACAAAACTGTTGAGCTTGATGTCTTTAAGCGTAAAAATCCCTAATGACACATCAGCCACTTCGTTATCCGAACAAGCAGACAATGTCACTGCTCCTACTGCAGCAACCGACAGCGTGACAAGGAACCGCTTGACTGAAGATGTTCTAAACGATTTCAACACAGCCATACCTACTTTTTGCGTTTGAAACAACTTACTCATGGTGGGGCGTGGCAAACTGGATGGAATAAAGATGCGCATAGAGCCCGTTTTTATCCAGCAACTCCTGGTGTTTGCCGACTTCTTGGATTTGTCCGTCTTTCATCACAACGATTTTGTCGGCACCGATGATGGTGGATAAACGATGCGCCACAACAAACGTCGTACGACCCTTCATGAGTTCATCAAGCGACTGCTGAATATATTTTTCGCTCTCAGTATCCAACGCACTGGTAGCTTCATCAAGAAGCAAAATCGGCGCGTCTTTGAGAAGCGCACGCGCAATTGAAATACGCTGTTTCTGTCCACCAGAAAGTTTGCTGCCTGCTTCACCAACCATTGTGTCCAGCCCCTGAGGCAACGTTTCAATAAACGGCATTAGATACGCAGCTCTTGCTGCCGCTTCGATCTCTTCACGCGTTGCCTTTTCGTTACCGTAGGCAATATTGGCTGCAATGGTGTCGTCAAACAAAACGACATCCTGGCTGACCAAAGAAATCTGTTCTCGCAAACTCTTGAGGGTCACAGAACTCTGCGCTACTCCGTCAAAATAGATCTCACCCGATGTTAGGGCCCAGAACCGAGGAATGAGGTTGATTAATGTAGTTTTCCCCGCACCGGATGCCCCAACCAAAGCAACTGTTTCGCCAGCCTTGACATCCAATGTAAAGTTCTGCACTGACGGCCTATCCGCTCCCACATACTGATGAGAAACTCTCTCGAAACGAACGTCTCCACGAATCTTTTTCAATTCAGTTTGACCAGGATCGACTTCCTCGGCTTCATCAAGCATCTCAAAAATACTTTCGGCCGCAACACTCATTGCCGCAATTGAACCATTCAGTGAAGAGAGATGCCGAATCGGCGTCATCAGCAAAAGCAATGCCGATAGGAATGTGATGAACTCGCCTAAGGAAAGCATTCCGTGTTGCGCTTGCAACAATGCAACCACCACCACAATGCTCACCGCGCACATACTTACAAAATGTGTCATCGGTGTACCGGATGCTGATACAGCTTTGCGACGAAGCGCCAATTTTTTCATCTTTCCGTTGAATTTAGTGAAGCGTTCCTCTTCATAGTCGTATGCACCGTAGATCTTCACCATACGCTGGCCGCCGTATCCCTCGCGAATCACATTAGCCAGATCGGCCAATGCCTCCTGAAAACCTCCCGCGTATCGTCGCGTTCGTTTACTTACCCAACGGATAATCAAGGCCAAGAATGGGGCAACAACGAATGAGACAAGTGACAGCTGCCAGTTGTGATAAAAAAGTACGCAAAGCAAAGCGATGATCTGCAAAGAATCTCTGAAAATCGTTGCAATCAACTCCATCGCCCCACCAAGTGCCGTACCTGCTTGATTCAGGAAAGTTGTCATCACAAGCCCGGAATTCCGACGTTGGTACACTTCCGCAGGCCATCGTAAAACTCTGGAAAACAGAGCATTGCGGAAATTGAACAGCACACTCTGAGAAATCGACTGCAAGTAGTACGCACTAACAAACGACGCCACCCCATAGGCCAGCGAAATCGCCAAAAGAGCTCCGGGAGCCCACCAAATGGCATTCGGGTCTTTCTCGTAGAACCCTTTGTCAGTCAGTTGCCCGACCAAAATTGCAATAAGAGAAGAGGCGCCAGCATTGACAATCATTGCGCAGAGGGCAATGGCGATCCGTTTTTTATATTGCAAAACATAAGAAAAGAGCCGTTTAACGGCGTCTTTCTGTCTTGCTTTTGAATCATCTTGTTGTTTGTTATTGGTGCCCTTGACCATTACTGAGAATTTCCTAGCGTTGAAAAAAAGTTCAATTCGGGAATTTTACCGTGCCCTATCGCAGGATCTTTGTAGTTACGTGCAGTGTCTCAACTACGCGACTGTTCTTTTTGTAACATTGGACAACAGCTGATTCAACTCGCTATCCTTGTGCATCTTTCTTGCTTTGTGTGAGTCCATCCTATGTCAGTTGTCCTCTGTCGACTTCCCAACCACGTCGGTGATTGCTGTATGTGCCTGCCTGCGTTGCGGCTTTTAGCTGCAAGTGGTTTTACACCCGCTCTGGTAGGCAAGCGCTGGGCAGAGGACCTATTAGCAGGCATGGGATGGCGTTTCGATCCGATTGAAGGAAAAGTTTCCGAAGATCTTTCGCGCATTCGTTATCTTGCCAGCAACGCTAACGCATCTCAGGGACTTCTGTTCCCCAACTCCTTCGGTTCCGCCCTTCTGTTTAAGTTGGGACGATTGAAAACGACCGGACTCCGGACGGATATGCGTTCTTTTCTGCTAGATAACGGCATTCCAGAACCGGGAACGATGCACGAAGTTGAGCGTTTCTTCTATGTTGCCCACGAAGCAATTAAGGCCTGGGGATCCACACCTGCCTTTGACAAGGTACCAGAACGCCTCAGCCTTATTCTGATGAAGCGACATGAAGCTGCGGCTAAAAACCTCATCGAGCAATACAAGATTCCTGAAAAATTTGCTCTCCTAGCCCCGATTGCGCGCGGCAAGCATCAGGGTAAAGTCAAACACTGGGAGCATTTCAACGAATTAGTGGCTCCTTTGCGCGGGAAGGGAATTGAACCCATTGTCTTTCCTTCCCTAAGAGAGGAAGCTCTAGCAAAAGCGGCCTGCCCGGACGCAACTATCTTGCCGCCCACGACCCTGGGAAACTTTGCCGCCATTGCAAAGCGTGCTCAGGTTGTCGTCGCTAATGACTCTGGTGTCAGCCATATTGCTGCAGCCGTCGGCGCCAAGCAAATCACTCTCGTCGGCGTCACGGACACCAAACGTACCGGCCCTTGGAATCCCGACGCGATTGTTCTTGGCGAAAACGGTCGTTGGCCTGAAGTGTCTGAAGTTCTTCAAACTCTGGACAACGTGCTGAAATAACACATCTCTTACAGCGGCAAATCAGTACACGAACTTGGCAGAGGCAACGCTATCTGAATTTCTAAGCTGGTTGAGTAACTGATCGGAAGGAATGTATCCATTCTTGAGATACATCTCCGCTTTTACACCGTTGCTCCGAATGGATACTTCGCACGAAACGCCGCCGATTTCGTTGTTTTGTCCGGCTTGAAGCACTTCGACAAGAGTCTTCAAGCCCTTACCTTCTGTCAATTCAAGCATCAGCGTAGCGCCTTTCCGGACACGCATCTGCTCAATCGTCAGCACCTCGTCGCATACAAACGACATACCGCCGCTACGCTCATCTTTGCGGCCTTTGCCGACAAAGATCAACATCTCATCGGCCTTGAGCATGTGCTTATAGCTTTCGTAAGCTCTCGAAAACACAAGCACATCCATCGTGGTCTGTCCATCACTCAAGACCACGACACCGAAATTGCCGCGCTTACCCGTGATCGTACGCACACTCTGGACAATGCCTGCAATCGTTTGTTGTTCCCGACTGTCTCGGACATCCTTAAACGGAACGGCAAAATTGCGAGCTTCCACGCGATACGGATCAAACATGTCGCCCGTCAGACAGAAGCCAAACGCATCTCGCTCGAGCGTATAGAGCTTGCGATCATCCCATCGTTCGGCCTTTTTCCAGTTCACAATGCGTTCATCTTCACCGTTTTCATCCGCAAAGAGACTCGCTTGTCCGAAAGACGCCGCGACAGCTTGCCCGGCCTGAATAGCGTTCTCCACATTACCGAAAAGCTTACCGCGGTCCTTATCCAACGAATCAAAAGCGCCGCCCTTAATCAGCTGTTCAAGAACCTTGCGATTCATTGATCGCACGCGCGCGGCCACATCAAAAATATCCAAGAACGGACCATTGAGCAGACGTTCGTTAAGCAGATCCTCGACGATGTTCTGTCCGACCCCCTTGATAGCGCCCAGACCGAAACGAACAGTCTTCTCATCCGGAACTGTGAAGAACCATTCACTTATATTGATGTCAGGCTGAAGAACCGTTACCCCCATCTCCCGGGCATCTTCCACCAATTCACGCATTTTTTCGCCTTGGTTCATCACAAGACACATGTTGCCGGCGATAAAGCAAGCCGTATGGTGGACCTTCAGGTAAGCCGTCTGCCAGGCTACATAGGAATAGGCTGCGGCATGGGATTTGTTAAAGCCGTAACCCGCAAACTTTTCCATCAAGTCGAAGATTTCGGTAGCAGTCTCAGCGGTCACTCCTCGCTCAGCCGCGCCTTGAATGAAGACTGCACGCTGGCGCTTCATTTCTTCGACGTTTTTCTTACCCATGGCACGACGCAACAAGTCTGCGCCGCCAAGAGAGTAACCGCCGATTGCTCGAGCTACCAGCATCACCTGTTCCTGATACACCATGATGCCGTATGTTTCGCGCAAAATCGGCTCCATACGGGGATCAAGGTACTCCACTTTCTCTCGCCCGAACTTTCGATCGATGAAGTGCGGAATCTGATCCATCGGACCAGGACGATACAGAGCGTTTAGAGCAACAAGATCTTCCAGACAGTCGGGCTTTGCTTGCCTCAACTGCTCGCGCATACCATCCGATTCAAACTGGAACACGGCGCCCGTGTTGCCTTGTTGGAAAAGCTCCAGCGTTTTCTTGTCGTCGGTCGGAATGCGTGACAAGTCAAACTTCGTGCCGGGATTCAAACGGTCAATGTACTCTGCCGCTTTCGTAAGAATCGTCAGCGTCGTCAACCCCAGGAAGTCAAACTTCACCAGCCCGACATTTTCAATGTCCTTCTTATCGAATTGGCTGACGGTATTTTCCGGACTGCCGTCAGCATTGTATAGAGGACAGAAATCCGTGAGTTTGCTCGGTGCGATCAATACGCCGCCTGCATGCATACCCAGATTTCGCGTCAGCCCCTCGAGTTTCTGAGCGTAGCTCATCAACTCGACATAGTCGTCTCGCTCGGCCATCGCCTTAAATTCGGGCTCCATCTCGGCCGCTTTTGCGAGCGTGACGTCCATGCCCGGCTTTTGCGGAATCAATTTAGCCAGATCGTCGACCTTGCCATAGCCCATGTTAAGCACACGTCCGACGTCACGAACCACAGCCTTTGCCCCCATCGCACCGAACGTCACGATCTGACTCACGGCGTCCACGCCGTAAGTTCGCTTGACGTATTCAATAGTACGGTCTCGGTTGTGCTGGCAAAAGTCGACGTCAAAGTCAGGCATCGAAACGCGTTCGGGATTCAAAAAGCGTTCGAACAGCAATCCGTAATGCAATGGATCCAGATCGGTAATGCCCAGGGCATAGGCCACCAGAGAACCGGCGCCGGAACCACGGCCCGGTCCCACGGCCACACCGTTTCGCTTGGACCAATTGATAAAGTCTTGAACGATCAGGAAGTACCCGGGGAACTTCATGGACGAAATTGTCTTGAGTTCGTACTCCAATCGTTCGACATACTCGGGGCGGCGCGCATCACGCTCGGCCTGATTCGGATACAAGAATTCAAGTCGACGCTCCAAGCCTTCGTGGGAAAGCTGCGCCATATACTCATCAAGCGAAACACCTTCGGGCGTCGGGAAAAGCGGCAACTGCGGCTTTTGAAATACCCCGTCCAGATTGCAGCGCTGAGCAATCACCACGGTGTTATCGATGGCCTGAGGGATGTCGGCAAAGAGAGCCCGCATCTCCTCTTCGGTCTTCAGGTACTGCTCTTCGGTATAGGGCTTGGGACGCCGAGGATCTGCAAGAACATAACCGCCGGCGATGCAACAGCGTACTTCGTGAGCGTTGAAGTCCTCCCGATGCAAAAACTGCACCGGGTGCGTCGCCACCATCGGAAGTCCCGTCTCCACGGCTAGTTGCGCAATATTGGCCACAACCGCTTCATCGTTTTTACGACCGGCTCGTTGAACCTCCAAATAAAAACGATCCGGAAAAGCCGTACGCAATTGTTCGACGACTGCGTTGGCTTCCGTCTTGTTGTCGTCAAGAAGATGGCGCTCGATCACCCCTTGCGGTCCGCCCGAAAGACAGATCAATCCCTTGCAGTTGTCCGGAGTCAGCCATTCCAGCTTTACCTCACCACGGCCCAAATATTGGTTTTCCATCCAACCGCGGGAAAGAAGCTCACAGAGCGACAGGTAGCCTTCATGATTCTGGCAATAAAGCGTCAGACGATACGGATTGTCCCGCTTACCCTGCACTGTGTTGGTAATCCACAAATCGCAACCGACGATCGGTTTGATGCCATCGGCCATCGCATGCGAATAAAACCGAAGAGCACCAAAAAGATTCATTGAATCCGTAATGCCCAGAGCTACCCCGCCCTGCTCCATCACTTCTTCAAGGATGGGGTCGAGACGCACAATGCCGTCTTGGATGGAATATTCGGAATGAAAGCGCAGGTGAACGAAATTGGCGGACATAGACAACGCAAAAGAGCAGTCCGGCGCATTTTCTTATGAAAATACGCCGGTTAACTGAAAAGATCTTAGTGCTTGAGTGGCTTGAAGCGAATGCGGTGCGGACGCGCCGCTTCTTCACCAAGGCGCTTTCTCTTGTCGGCTTCATACTCGTTGTAGTTGCCGTCAAAGAAGACCACCTTACTGTCGCCTTCAAATGCCAGAATGTGCGTCGCGATTCGGTCAAGGAACCAACGATCGTGCGAGGTCACCAGTGCGCAACCGGCAAATTCAAGCAATGCTTCTTCCAACGCGCGCAGAGTTTCTACGTCCAAGTCGTTCGAAGGTTCGTCGAGCAGCAGCACATTGCCGCCCTTAAGAAGCGTCGCCGCCAAATGCAAACGACCTCTCTCACCGCCCGACAGCACGCCTACCGTCTTTTGTTGATCACCGCCCTTGAAGTTAAAGCGACCAAGATAAGCTCGCGAGCTCATTTCGAACTTGCCGACCTGCAAAATGTCGAGCCCACCCGAAATAGCTTCAAAAACGGTCTTGTCGTTGGGAAGCCCCTCACGCGTCTGGTCCACTGCGGCGATCTTGACAGTGTCGCCGATAACAATCGAACCGGAATCCGGCTGTTCCTTGCCCGTGATCATCTTAAAGAGCGTCGACTTACCGGCACCGTTGGGACCGATCACACCGACAATGGCGCCGGGCGGAATCGTGAAGGACAAGTCGTCAATTAACAGACGGTCGCCGAAGCCCTTGCTGACATTATGGAATTCAATGACCTTATTGCCGAGGCGATCTGCCACCGGAATAAAGATTTCATTGGTTTCATTGCGACTCTGGTATTCATAGCTCGACAGTTCCTCAAAGCGATTCAAGCGGGCCTTGGCCTTTGCCTGACGTCCCTTGGGATTCTGGCGAACCCATTCCAATTCGTGCTTGATGGCTTTGGCGCGGGATTCCTGCTGACGTTTTTCCTGCTCAAGACGCTTTTCCTTCTGATCAAGCCAGGACGAGTAGTTGCCCTTCCAGGGAATGCCTTCCCCTCGATCCAATTCAAGGATCCACTCGGCAGCATTATCAAGGAAGTAACGATCATGCGTCACGGCAACTACTGTTCCCGGGAAACGGTGCAAGAACTGTTCCAACCACTCGACGCTTTCAGCATCCAAGTGATTGGTCGGTTCGTCGAGCAGGAGCATATCCGGACGAGAAAGCAAAAGTCGGCACAATGCTACACGGCGCTTTTCACCGCCCGACAGATGACCGATCTTGGCGTCCCAAGGCGGCAAACGCAACGCATCAGCGGCAATTTCCATCTGCGTCGAAGCATCCGTACCGGCAGCAGCAATGACGGCTTCCAGACGAGCCTGTTCAGCCGCCAAAGCATCAAAATCAGCGTCCGGTTCAGCATACGCGGCATAAACAGCATCGAGCTTGGCCTGCGCCTGCATCACTTCGCCCATGCCTTCTTCAACAGCTTGTCGAACCGTTGCGTCAGGATCAAGCTGCGGTTCCTGCGGCAGATAACCGATTTTGAGATCGTTCTGCCACGTGATTTCGCCGTCAATCTCCTTGTCAACACCGGCCATAATCTTCAACAGCGTTGACTTGCCGGCACCGTTGAGTCCCAAAACGCCGATCTTGGCGCCCGGGAAAAACGACAGAGAAATATCTTTGAGAATGAATCGCTTGGGCGGAACCACCTTAGCCACACGATTCATGGTCATGACGTATTGAGCCATTTGTCCTGATCTTTGATTGAAAATGGAAATTAGAACGTAGAATTATGCCCGTGCCGTGCGAAGCACACAAACGGGAACAGATGATTACCTGTCTGCTATTTTGCCCTTTTGCTCTGTTCGCGGCTGATTATTTTTTCTTGTCTCGCATTCATGGACTCTCTGCGCAAATCTTTGATCTGTTTTATTGCCGGCATTTGCTTCGTCGGTTCGGTGTTTTGCGCAGAAACACCGGCTGTTGCCGAAGTGCGCCAAGCTGATGATCTTCCTGCTACGGAAGCAGAAGTATCTCCCCCGGTTGACATCTGGGATCGCATCCGACGCGGCTACGCCATGCCTAAGCTCAACAACTCCCGAGTGAAAACTTCGCTTAGGAGTTACAGCCGTAATCCTCGCCACATTGAGCGTGTCTTTGAGCGTGCCGGCAAGTATCTCTACCACATCGTCGACGAAATTGAACAGCGAGGGCTTCCCACCGAACTCGCGCTTTTGCCGTTCGTTGAAAGTGCTTTTCAACCCGAAGCTTTGTCGCACGCCAAAGCATCCGGACTCTGGCAGTTCATGCCTCAGACCGGCAACATTTATTCGCTTCAACAGAACTTCTGGAAAGATGAACGCCGAGACGTACTGCAAAGCACGCGCGCGGCGTTGGATTATCTGGAAAAGCTCTACCAACAATTTGGTGACTGGCATTTGGCTCTTGCTGCATACAACTGGGGCGAAGGCAGTGTTTCGCGTGCTATCCGAAGAGCCAAAGCGCGCGGTCGCAAAGCTGATTACGCGCATTTGCGCATGCCCCGGGAGACGGCTTACTACGTACCGCGTCTAGAAGCCATCCGAGAAATTGTGGCTACCCCGGAAAAGTTTGGCATTAACTTGCCGGAAATTGAAAACGCTCCGTACTTTGTTCGTGTCACAAAAAGCCGTGACATTGACATGAAGACCGCAGCCGAACTTGCCGAAATGGATCCCGATGAGTTTCGACTACTCAATCCCGGCTTCAATTTACCGGTGATCGTCGCCAGTCACAATTCCGTCATGCTGCTTCCGATGGAAAACTTGGAAGTCTTCATGGACAACCTTGCTAGTTGGGTCAACACCGGCAAACCCCTTTCAAGCTGGGTGCTTTATCACCTTAAAGAGGGTGAAACGCTTGCCGATGTCGCCCTGAAGTCCGGCATGACCGAAGAGGAACTGCGCCGCGTCAACCGTATTCCTAAAGGGCGCAAGGTATTGGCCGGCTCCGCCCTGTTGGTTGACGCCAACGGTCAACTTGCTCCTGAAATTGCTCAGGAAGAACTCAATGCCGGGCTTAAGCTTTCGGCTCCCGAAGTGCGCCGCGTTGTTTATCGCGTCCGCCGAGGCGACTCGATTTATAGCATTGCAAAAAAATACGGTATTACACAACGCTCCATCCGTCGCACAAATAATTTGCGAAGCTCTCGCCTGCGCATCGGACAGCGCCTCGTGCTTGTGATACCACCGCGCGCTACAACACAACCGCCCCCCGGGAAAAACGTTCATGTGGTCAGACGCGGCGAGACACTTTTTTCAATTGCAAAAAAGTACGGCACGAGTGTCTCTAAAATCCGTATCATCAACAATTTGAGAACGACTCGAATCTCCATCGGACAACGTTTGAAGATTCGCTAAAAAACAAAAAAATCCTTACCGAGGAATAAATCATGGGATTTCTGCAAGGCAAGAAACTTTTGATCACGGGCGTGTTGTCGAACCGTTCGATCGCCTACGGCATCGCCCGAGCCTGCCATCGCGAAGGTGCTGAGCTCGCCTTTACTTATGTCGGCGAACGCTTCCACGACCGTATCGTTGAGTTTGCCAAAGAATTCGGCAGCGACATCTGCCTTGAAATGGACGTCACCAAAGACGAGCAGATCGCAAACGTAATGGGCGAGTTGAAGGAGCGCTGGGGTGGTCTGGATGGTTTCGTACATTCCATCGGGTTCGCTCCGCGCGAATGCATTGCTGGCGACTACCTTGAAGGTGTCGGCCGCGAATCCTTCCGCACCGCCATGGAAATCTCCGCGCTGTCCTATCCGGTTCTCGCCAAGGCCGCTCTTCCGTTGATGGAAGGTCGTGCCGCATCGATTCTCGCACTGACCTATATCGGCAGCGAACGTACGGTCCCGAACTACAACACGATGGGCGTTTGCAAGGCAGCTCTTGAAGCTTCCACGCGTTATCTTGCCGGCAGTCTTGGCCCCAAGGGCATTCGTGCCAACGCCATCAGCTCCGGCCCGATCAAGACGCTGGCAGCTTCCGGCATTCAGAACTTCTCAAAGATTCTGACCTACATGGAACATTCCGCTCCGCTGCGCCGTACTGTCACGATTGATGAAGTCGGCAATACCGCAGCATTCCTTCTCTCGGATCTGGCCAGCGGCATCACCGGCAATGTGGCCTACGTTGACGCCGGCTTTCACAGCGTTGGCGTGAGCCCTGTGTTGGTGGAAGAGTAAGTCCACGCATCTACAGATATCAGAAACGGACTCAGGTGATTTAGCTTGAGTCCGTTTTTTTGTAGTGTACTTATTGCGTTCGTCTACTTGCGGCGGGCCTTTTCTTTCTTTCGACAATCTTCGCAGACACCGTACAACGCCAACGAGTGCCCTTCTAGCTCAAAACCCAGACGCACAGCAATCTGTTTTTGGCGTTTCTCGATTTCCTTATCGACAAACTCTTCAACTCGTCCGCAACGCGTACAAACGATGTGGTCATGATGAGCTCCATCATCCATCTCATAGGTTGCGCGGTCATTGCCGAAATAGTGTCGGACGATAAGCCCCGCCGCCTCAAACTGAGTCAAAACGCGATAAACGGTTGCAAGCCCGACTTCGATATTTTCCGCAACCAACTGCTTGTAGATGTCTTCAGCCGTGAGATGACGCACCGCCCCGGATTCCTGCGCCTTTTGAAAGAGTTCCAGAATGCGCATGCGAGGCGCAGTCGCTTTGAGTCCGACATTTTTCAGTTCCTGTTCGGGCTCAAGCATCTCATGTTCATTGTTTACGCTCATTGGCTATCCTCAAGAGGCTCATTTCAATCCGATACTCGCTATCATAACGGGAAGTTTTTAATTTACGAATTTCGAGGCGTTTTCTCGACCGTTTTTCACATGTCCTTGCGCACATTTCTTATCACCACCCCACTTGCCGTCGGTTTGATCGCGCTGTCCGGCTGCAACTTCAATAGCTACGTCTACCGTACCGATGTCCACCAGGGCAATCTGGTCACCAAAGAAATGATTGACCAATTGCAGGTCGGTATGGCGCGCCAACAGGTGCTCTTCCTGATGGGTGAACCGCTCATTGAAAGCCAGTTCCACCGTAATCGCTGGGACTACACGTATTACCTGAATCCGCGCTACGGCGACATTCAGATGCGTCGCGTCACGCTTTACTTTGACGAGCAGGACATTCTCACCAAAATTGAAGCCGGTCCCGTTCCGACGGAAAAGCAGGCTGACGAAATGATTCTGGGCAGAGAAACGGATTTTCCTCCCACTCCGCTTGTACGTCCTGAAGATCAGTAAGGAGCCGAACGTGAAAATAGCCGTTTCCGGTGCCACCGGTCGCATGGGCAAACTCATCATTGAAGCCGTCATCAATAGTGACGACCTTAGACTCGTTGCGGCTGTGACCGCTCCAAAGGTTGCAGAGATTGGAACAGACGCCGGTGCGTCGTTCGGTAAAACTACCGGAGTGGTGATCACTGACGATGTTCAGGAACTGGCCAAAGCTGACGTGTTGATTGACTTTACGCGTCCTCAAGCGACTCTGGCATACCTTCCTTTCTGCATTGAACACAATGTGGGCATTGTGATCGGTACAACAGGTTTTGATGTTCAAGGCAAGGCTCAGATAGTCGAAGCCGCAAAAAACGTTCCCGTCGTTTTTGCACCCAACATGAGTGTGGGGGTTAATTCCGTTCTCAAGCTTCTGGAAATCGCCGGCGCCATGCTCTCTCAGTACGACTGTGAGATTGTGGAAATGCACCACAAACACAAAGTGGATGCTCCTTCCGGCACTGCACTTGAAATGGGGCGGCGAGTTGCTCTCGGCAGAGGTGTTGATTTTGACTCTGTCGCCCTTCTAAGTCGCGAAGGTCATACCGGCGAGCGTCCCGATGGAGCGATCGGTTTTGCAGCCCTGCGAGGCGGCGATGTAGTGGGCGACCACACCGTCATTTTTGCCGGCCCCGGAGAACGCATCGAAATCAGTCACAAATCGGGATCACGCGCAGGATACGCACAAGGTGCCGTAACCGCGGCGCGCTTTCTGAAGGACAAGTCCAACGGGCTTTTTTCCATGTCCGACGTGCTCGGTTTCAACTGAATTTGTTTTTCCGCGTAAAAAGCCACGCAGACAACTGTTTTGAGTGGCAAAATTCGCAGGCAATCTTTTCTTACGTGCGCAAATCTGCTTTTTGCGTATGCTCAAACGAGGTAACAAATGAACGACCAGCTTGACAAACTTGAATCCTCCGTCGCCCGCCTTGTGCAGGCCTATAACGAAATGAAGGCTGAAAATGCAGCCCTCAAAGCACAGCTCGCTGACAAAACCGCCGCTGTCGAACTGCTCGAGGAAGAAGCCGCCGCTGTGCGTGGCCGTATTGAGTCGCTGATCGTCTCCCTGACGGCCGACCAGCAGACCGAACAGCCCTCTGCTTAATCGGGTTATTTTCGGGTAGTCAATCGGAGTCATAAAGCATGCCACGCATCAAACTCACCATCTTGGATCGCGAGTA
>OGEP01000781.1_pt1 | contig 42165 bp, 44 predicted proteins | sample 1570721 | NCBI WGS metagenome assembly OGEP01 (sample SAMEA2582131, study PRJEB24529) | metagenome | biome: Human gut stool | place: China | collected 2011 | reverse complement strand
TAGTAGCGCATGACTGTTAATCATGATGTCGTAGGTTCGAGTCCTACTGGCGGAGCTAGTATAGCACCCATTTGGGTGTTTTTTTTGTTTTGAAAAAGGCTAGGATAATGACTATCCTAGCCTTTTATTTATAAGTGAACGATGGTTAGATTCCTTAGCTTTTTCGTCTTTTTATTTGTCTCCATTCGTAGAGGAAGAAGAGAATGATTCCAACGAAAAAGGCAATGAGTCCTTCAATGAAGCCTTGGGGAACAAATGTTAAGGTGACCGTCCCTGATCCTTTTGAAACACGAACTCCCATCAATCCTTTCTGGATGCGATGAATTTGGATAGGTTTTCCATTTTGTTTAGCTGACCAGCCTTTATCATAAGGGAGTGTAAAAATAAGGGTAGTGTCTCTATTTGCGTTATAGGCTGCTACCAATTTATTTTTCTTTTTGTGAATAGCAACTTCTTGCTGACGAATGCTAGCGATAGCTTGTGTGTATTGGTCAAGATCCAGAGCAAAAAATTCTGGTGTATCAAAGGAGACTGTCGAATTTTCTGGAAAACTCATACGAATAGTAACTGTTTCCTCTGTGTCAAAATGGCCAATCGAAAAGAATGGAAAGGCATTATCAATGGTATAGCGTTGGGTCTGTCCATTGTAGCTGATTTCAATATCTTTTCGATCATCGTTTGAAAATTGTAAATTTGGAACATTGACATATAGTTGGCTATGGGCAGGAACCGTTACTTCATATTGAATACTTGCGTAGGATAGATGACTATCTTCTTCAATTTTTGCAGTTTGCAACGAAGATGTAGTATTTTGTGAAGTAGGCGAGAGAATATTTAATTTTTTATAAAATTTATATTTTTCATCCGTGATTTGATGGATGAATCGTGTCTGATTATCCAGTGTCAAATTCGTAAAGGAAGTATTTTTATAAGGTTTTGCTGACAGAAAGGCGATTGGTAAGGCATATTCGTTTTCTGAAAGTGAGACTCCATTTTTGATTGCAATCTCTTTAAATCCAAATTTTTGAACAGGTTGTTGGCTTAAATTATAGCGAACACCAAATAGACTATCCATTAAAATAGAATTGTTTTGGTATCGAAGATTGAGGTTGGTTCCTTCAGATTTAAATCCAAGTTTGTCCAATGTCGAGCTCGCATCCGTATTTCGTACAGATGAAAATTGAGAAATTCCATTATAACCATACTTCATGCTATCATTGCCCGTTTGTGGCTGTAGAATCTCAGTCCGATAATTAGAGTCTGTCTTTTCTCTTACTAAGGATTGGATGGCTTTTAAGTCTCGTTCGTAGGATGATCGAGAAGCAAATACCCATTCATTCGCAATTCCTTCCATTTGATAGTAACTATTCACCGATAATTCAAAGATGGAGAAAAACAGGATCGAAAGATAGAAAAGTCTAGGCGGTATCTTTTTTAGGATAAATCCTAAACAGACCAAATAGAAAGCAATTAAAAATTCAAAAGTAACAATGAAATTGACTGCATCTAAAAATTTATAGTGACTGCTGTAAAGGACAGTTGCTCCAAATCCTAGAATAAGGAGGAAATTAGCAAGACTAAAACGAATCCAAGTGATCTCCTCTATTCGATTTAGTACTTCTCCTGCCATCAGAATAATCGTCAAAGAAAAGATCCAAGAGTATCGATGAAGAAACATATTTGGCGCGTGCATACCTTGCCAAAGGAGATCTAATAATTGAAAACGAAAACTCAAAATAAGAATGGTCAAGAGTATAAAGTAAGAAAGTTTCACGTGAAACTTGATCGACTTTACAAAGAAAAAGGTGATCGCTAATAGAAGTGGAAATAATCCCACGTAGATCATTGGAATTGATCCATATTTAGTAGTGTCAAAACTTCCAATGAAATTTTTTGCAAGTACGTCAAGATACCAACTTTTTTCTGTAAAGATACTGTCAACCTTTGAAAAACTTTCTCCATGAGTGCGTAAATCTAAGAAGGTTGGATATAACATCACAAGGCTTGTTATAACTGATAAAAGAGATACAATCACAAAATGAAAGAAGCGTTTTCCAATTCCTTTGATGTCCCATGACAGTTGTGTCAAGTACCATAAAATAAGAAAAATAGACATCATAAACCCAAAATAATAATTTTGGATAAACAAGCTGGTTAAGCTGATAAAGTAGAGAATCTCTCCCTCATTGTAAATGAGTTTTTTGAATCCATAAAGAATTAATGGTGCTAGGATAAAAACATCTAGCCAAGTTTTGATTTCAATTTGGCTGATAGCAAAGCTCATAAGAGCAAATGAGGTTGAAAGGGTAAGAACCAGGGATCTAGGAATTTTAGAAAACATTCCATGTAAACTAATATAAGTGCTTAACCCAATAGCTCCAAATTTAAGAAGAGTGATGAGGTAAACAGCATCCGGCATGGATTGTGCATTAAAGAAGTAGACAAGAGGAGAAAAGAAACTTCCTAGATAATAGCTACTGAGTGCATAGAAATTAATACCTAATCCACTTTGAAAACTGTAAAATAGGCTATCTGTCCCATGTAAAATATTTCGAAGTGTGGTATCAAAAATGACATACTGATGATAACCATCTCCTAATAAGGGGGATGTATCACTGTTCCAGTAGATTCCTTGTGAGAGGTAAATAAAGAACATCATGATAGCTGGAATCAGGAAAGAAGATACTATAAAAAGGGATGTTTTTAGCTTTGTTTTATTCATATATTTCTACTGAAAGAGCCTGAAATAATGATTTCAGGGCTCTTTATTTTTATGATTGACTCCAAAGTTCTTTCACTTTTGCTTGAACTTCTTCATTTTCAAGAAACTCATCATAGGTTTCATCAATACGATCGATCACGCCATTTTTTGAAAGAACGATAATATGGTTGGCGAGTGTTTGAATGAATTCGTGGTCATGGCTGGCAAAGATAATCGATTCTTTAAAATTCTTCAATCCATCATTCAAACTTGAAATAGACTCCAAATCCAAGTGATTGGTTGGATCATCCAGTACAAGAACATTTGACTTGAGGAGCATCAATTTAGACAACATGACACGAACTTTTTCTCCCCCTGACAAGACGTTGACAGACTTGTTAACTTCGTCACCCGAAAAGAGCATACGTCCTAAGAAACCACGAAGGAAAGTATTGTCATCTTCTTCTTTACTTGCAAATTGACGAAGCCAATCAAGAATACTTTCACCACCTGCAAAATCCCGACTGTTGTCTTTTGGTAGATAAGACCGACTAGTTGTAACTCCCCACTTGACAGTTCCTTCATATTCAATATCATCCATCAATGCACGGATCAAAGCGGTTGTTTGAATATCGTTCTGTCCGATAAGGGCGGTTTTGTCACCAGGACGTAAGATAAAGCTGATATTGTCAAGGATAGTTTCTCCATCAATCTTGACAGAAAGATTTTCAACTGTCAAGAGATCGTTACCAATTTCTCGTTCTGCCTTAAAGTTGATAAATGGGTACTTCCGACTAGATGGAACAATTTCTTCAAGTTCAATCTTGTCAAGCATTTTTTTACGCGAAGTTGCTTGTTTTGATTTTGAAGCGTTGGCTGAGAAACGTGCGACAAACTCTTGCAATTGTTTAATTTTTTCTTCAGCTTTTGCATTTCTATCTGCTTGTAATTTTGCTGCAAGTTCAGAAGATTCTTTCCAGAAATCATAGTTTCCGACGTAAAGTTTAATTTTTCCAAAGTCGAGATCCGCCATATGGGTGCAGACTTTGTTCAAAAAGTGGCGGTCGTGGGATACAACGATAACCGTATTTTCAAAATCAATCAGAAAATCTTCTAACCAGGTAATGGATTGAATATCCAATCCATTGGTCGGCTCGTCCAAAAGAAGGACATCTGGTTTACCAAAAAGGGCTTTAGCTAAGAGAACTTTCACTTTATCCCCATTGGCTAACTCGCTCATAGTTTGATAATGAAGGTCTTCTGAAATATTTAGATTTTGAAGCAATTGAGATGCTTCACTTTCTGCTTCCCATCCACCAAGTTCGGCAAATTCACCTTCAAGTTCAGCTGCACGGACACCATCTTCATCAGAGAAATCTTCTTTCATGTAGATAGCATCTTTTTCTTTCATAATGTTGTAGAGCTTTTCATTTCCCATAATGACAACATCGATGACCCGCTCGTCTTCGTAGTCAAAGTGATTTTGACGCAAAACAGACAAACGTTCATCAGGGCCAAGAGAAATATGACCAGTTGTTGGTTCAATATCTCCAGCTAAAATTTTTAAAAAGGTTGACTTTCCAGCACCGTTGGCACCGATGAGACCGTATGTATTTCCCTCTGTAAAGTTGATATTGACATCGTCAAACAATTTTCGATCACTAAAACGTAGTGAGACGTCTGATACTGTAAGCAATGATTTTCTCCTCTTTCTATAATGTCTTCATTTTACTAGAAAATAGGGGAAAATTCAACTTTTTTACTGTCAATTTGTTTTTACAACTATGTAAACGAAATTGACAGTTTAGTAAAGTGTTAATTCCTTACAAACATAGAGGATAGACTAACATTTTCAACTAGAAAGTGCTATAATGATAGGGATAACGATTAAGGAGAAGAGTATGACAAAACCCATCATTCTGACAGGAGATAGACCGACAGGAAAACTCCATATCGGCCACTATGTTGGTTCTTTAAAAAATCGCGTCTTGTTGCAAAATAAAGACGAGTATAATATGTTTGTTTTCCTAGCAGACCAGCAAGCTTTGACAGACCATGCAAAAGATCCAAAAACGATTGTAGAATCTATTGGTAATGTTGCTTTGGATTATCTGGCAGCTGGACTAGATCCTGAAAAAGTTACGATTTTCATTCAAAGTCAGATTCCTGAATTAGCGGAATTGACAATGTATTACATGAATCTAGTATCTTTGGCGCGACTTGAAAGAAACCCAACTGTAAAAACCGAGATTTCTCAAAAAGGTTTTGGTGAGAGTATTCCAACAGGATTTTTGGTATACCCTATTTCACAAGCAGCCGATATCACAGCTTTTAAAGCAAATTTTGTTCCAGTAGGAAATGATCAAAAGCCAATGATTGAGCAAACTCGTGAGATTGTTCGTTCCTTTAATCATGCTTACAACACAGATACTTTGGTGGAACCGGAAGGGATTTATCCTGAAAACGAAGCAGCAGGGCGCTTACCTGGTTTAGACGGAAATGCTAAAATGTCTAAATCGTTGAATAATGGCATTTACCTAGCTGATGATGCAGATACTTTAAAGAAAAAAGTGATGAGTATGTATACTGATCCTGATCATATTAAAGTAGAGGATCCAGGAAAAATCGAAGGCAATATGGTATTTCATTACCTGGATGTATTTGGCCGTCCAGAAGATGTAGCTGAAATTGCAGAAATGAAAGAACATTATCAACGTGGTGGACTTGGTGATGTAAAGACCAAACGATATCTTTTAGAAATTTTAGATCGTGAATTAAGACCAATTCGTGAAAGACGACTTGAGTTTGCAAAGGATATGGGTGAGGTCTACTCTATTCTTGAAAAAGGAAGTGAGCGCGCTCGAAATGTAGCAGCTCAAACACTGGATGAAGTAAAATCTGCGATGGGAATTACCTATTTTAAAAAATAAAACGACTTCATTAAAAGCGAACATTTCTTACTGTTCATTGATAATTTACCAATAAATGATTGACAAATTGCCATAGAATGGTATGATATTAACAATAAAAATTCGAGCCTTGCTCAAATAAAAAGAAAAGAGGATCCAGCTAATGTCTAATTGGGACACAAAGTTTTTAAAAAAAGGGTTTACATTCGATGACGTGCTTTTGATTCCAGCAGAAAGTCACGTATTGCCTAATGATGCAGATTTAAGTACACAATTAGCAAGTAATTTACGCTTGAATATCCCAATCATTACTGCTGCTATGGATACGGTGACTGAAAGTCAAATGGCAATTGCTATGGCACGTGCGGGTGGACTTGGTGTGATCCATAAAAACATGTCAATTGAGCAACAGGCAGATGAAGTACGCAAAGTAAAACGTTCTGAAAATGGGGTTATCATTGATCCGTTCTATTTGACTCCGTCTCATACAATTGCAGAAGCAGATGAGTTGATGGGACGATACCGAATCAGTGGTGTTCCTGTTGTTGAAACACTTGAAAATCGTAAATTAGTTGGTATCCTTACAAACCGGGATTTGCGTTTTATTTCTGATTACAATCAACCCATTTCAAATCATATGACGAGTGAAAATTTGGTGACTGCACCGGTTGGAACTGATTTGGAAACAGCTGAACGCATTCTACAAGAGCACCGTATTGAAAAATTACCATTGGTAGATGAAAATGGTCGTCTTTCTGGCTTGATTACAATCAAAGATATTGAAAAAGTTATTGAGTTCCCAAATGCGGCTAAGGATGAATTTGGTCGTTTGCTTGTAGCTGGTGCCGTAGGGGTTACTTCAGATACTTTTGAACGTGCAGAAGCTCTTTTTGAAGCTGGTGCAGACGCAATTGTCATCGATACTGCTCATGGACATTCTGCGGGTGTTCTTCGTAAGATTGCAGAAATTCGTGCCCACTTCCCAGATCGTACCTTGATTGCAGGAAATATTGCAACCGCTGAAGGTGCTCGTGCATTATTTGATGCAGGGGTAGACGTAGTTAAGGTCGGAATTGGTCCAGGATCAATCTGTACAACTCGTGTTGTTGCAGGGGTTGGTGTTCCTCAAGTGACTGCTATTTATGACGCAGCCGCTGTAGCTCGTGAATATGGAAAAACGATCATTGCTGATGGTGGTATCAAGTATTCAGGAGATATTGTCAAAGCACTAGCAGCTGGTGGAAACGCAGTTATGCTTGGCTCAATGCTTGCAGGTACAGATGAAGCACCAGGTGAAACAGAAATCTTCCAAGGTCGTAAATTTAAAACATACCGTGGTATGGGATCTATTGCAGCAATGAAGAAAGGTTCTAGCGACCGTTACTTCCAAGGATCTGTCAATGAAGCCAATAAATTGGTCCCTGAAGGAATTGAAGGACGCGTTGCTTATAAAGGTTCTGTAGCAGATATGGTCTTCCAAATGATCGGTGGTATCCGTTCAGGTATGGGTTATGTTGGTGCAGCAACCATTCAAGATTTACATGATCATGCACAATTTGTCGAAATGAGCGGTGCCGGATTGAAAGAAAGCCATCCTCATGATGTGCAAATTACAAACGAGGCTCCTAACTACTCGGCACAATAAATTTACACATTTGTAAACAAAAATAACAGCATCTTGACAGTATTGTCAAGATGCTGTTTTGATATGACCGGCTTGAACAGTGAAAATTTTCAACTCTTCAGGTAGTTCTTTTAAATGATCGAGAGTGGTCGTTGTAATAAATGTTTGAATATTATTAGAGATAGTTTCAAGTAGTTGAAGTTGACGATAATTGTCAAGTTCGCTCATGACATCGTCAAGTAGTAAAATCGGCTTTTCTCTTGTGATTTCTTCCATTAATTCAATTTCTGCTAATTTTAGAGAGAGAACAACACTTCGATGCTGGCCTTGACTACCAAAGGTAGCATTCATATTATTGATAAAAAATGCCAAATCATCCCTGTGAGGCCCAATACTTGTTGTTTTTCTAAAAATATCCTTCTGACGGTTTTTTTCCAACATAGAGAGAAACTGCTCTTCTATATCATTTCCTTCTTCAGAAAAAACAGTTGACTGATATTGAATAGATAGGTCTTCTTTGTTGTCAGAAAGTCGAGTGTGTTTTTCTTTTGCTTTAGCTTCTAATTTTTTAATAAACTCAAGCCGATGATGGATGACGCGACTTCCAAAACTAGCTAGTTGTGAATCTAAGACCTCCAAAAATGTAGCATCAATTTTTTCCGAATTTTTTAGATAACTATTTCTTTGTTTCAGTACATGGTTGTATTGAGATAAGTCGGATAAATAGAGAGGTTTCATCTGACCTAATTCAATGTCAATAAACTTTCGACGCCCTGCAGGTGATCCTTTGATCAGTTGCAAATCTTCGGGTGCGAAAAGGACAACATTCATATGGCCAATATAGTTCGATAATTTGGCTTGTTTCAAATGATTTACCTTAGTTATCCGACCTTTTGGTGTCAAGGAAATTTCTAATGGAAGGGGACCAGTTTCTCTTTGTAATTGACCAGAAACTTTAAAATCGGTGGATTCAAAATAGATGAGATCTCTATCATTTCGTGTTCGATGACTTCTGGTTAAAGCTAGAAAATAAATTGATTCGAGAATATTGGTCTTTCCTTGAGCATTTTGACCTAGGAAAATATTTAATCCAGGATGAAACTCGACTTCAAGTTCTTGATAATTACGAAAATGTTGAATGGATAAGTGTTTTAACCACATTAGGAGATACCAGGAAAGCGAATTGCTTTTTCTTTTTTGTTAGTCTTTGTCGGTTGTTTCTTTTGTTGTTGATTGAGTTGCTTGACAAGTTTAGCAACACGTTCCTTTTCTTCCTTCTCTTTAAGATGCTCTTCTATTTGTTCTTGAGAAGGTTCAAGAATGGTGATAGTCATGCTCAGTTCAGGAATGTCAATTTGATCATTGACACGAAGTTTACGGCCTCTCCGTTGTTCTAATTCACCATTAACAAAGACTTCTTTTTCTTGAAGAAAGGCTTTGATTGCACCACCACTCTGTATAATACCGAGTTCTTTTAAGATTGCTTGTAATGTAATAAAGTCATCAAATAATTTGTAATTCATAGTTCACCTCTTTGCGTGTTATTATACCATATTTTTAGTTTTTCTAGGGTAGAGAATGTTGAGTGATTTGAGGAGCTTTTTCACAGTTTGAATTAGGATTTTAGTGTGATTTCGTGTTATAATGAAAGTTACTATTGAGTAGAACGAGGATGAAAATGGAATTAGTAAAGGGCGTGAATCTTCACTTTCTTCAATCAAAAAAATTTAAAACCAATAAAATTAAGGTCCGTTTTTCATCGCCATTAGATGAAAATACCGTGGCTGCGCGTGTTTTAGTAGCCTGTATGATGGAAACTGCAAATCAAAAATATCCAACTTCACAATTATTCCGTGAAAAATTAGCGAGTCTATACGGGGTAGAATTGTCAACCTCAGTCTCTAAGAGGGGGCGTGTTCATTATGTTGATTTGAATATTTCCTTTGTGCGCGATGACTTTTTGAGCAAGAAAAATGTTCTTACTGATGAGGTTTTGGACATTATAGAAACTATCTTCTTTTCACCTTTGGTAGTAGAAGATCACTTTGACAGTGATACATTTGATGTTGAAAAGAAAAATACGATTTCCGATTTGGAGTCGGAAATTGAAGAGCCTTATTATTATGCACATGGGCAATTGAATCAACTATTTTTTGAAGACGAAACAATCGGGATGTCAAGATTGGGGAAAGTTGATTTAGTGAGACAAGAAACAGCTCAAAGTTCTCTTGAACAGTTTCATCAGATGCTCCAATTAGATAACATTGACTTCTTTTTCATAGGTGACTTTAATGAGGTCGCTATTGTGGATCGAGTGAACCAGTTTGAATTCAAGCCACGTGATAACAATTTGTCTGTCACCTATCAACAACCTTTTACAAATGTTGTTAGAGAAAAGTTAGAGCAAAAACAAAACCAACAATCTATTTTAGAATTAGGTTATCATTTTTCTACCCAGTATGGAGAATCTCTCCATATCCCACTAGTTGTATTAAATGGGATGCTGGGAGCTTTCTCGCATTCGAGACTTTTTCAAATAATTCGTGAGAAAGAAGGACTTGCTTATACCATCTCTAGCCATTTTGATATTTTTACAGGCTTTATGAGAGTTTTTGCAGGCATTGATAAGGAATCTCGTACGAAAGTAATGACCTTGATTATGAGACAGTTGAATGATTTAAAACGAGGCAAGTTTACAGAGTCAGAGCTTCAATTGACAAAAGAAATGTTGGTGAATACGACCTTATTAGCACAGGATCGGCAAAATACCTTGATTGAAAGGGAATATTTGAAAACGATCCTAGGAAAGAAAGTCCTTTCTTTAGAAGAGTGGTTAGAGTCCATCGATAAGGTTAGTAGAGAAGAAATTATTGAAGTGGCAAAAACAATTAATTTACAGTCTGTTTATTTTATGGAAGGAAAGTAGTGTAAAGATTGAAAATTAAAGAAAAATATTATGAATCGGTTGGTGAGCAAGTTTACTTTACACGCTTGTCAAATGGGTTGACTATTCATTTAATTCCCAAAGAAGATTATTATGAAACCTATGGAATAATCACAACTAAGTTTGGCTCAGTGGATACACGAATTCTAGTGAATGGTGATGAAAGGCAATATCCTGCAGGAATTGCACATTTTCTAGAACACAAAGTGTTTGAAGATGAAAATGGTCAAGATTATTTAAAAAAATTCGTTCATTTAGGATCGGAAAGTAATGCCTTTACAAGCTTTACAAAGACAAGTTATCTTTTCTCAACAACTTCAAAAGTCCCTGAGAATATTCAATTGTTATTGGAGATGGTTTCAAAGGTTTCCTTTACAGAAAAATCTGTATCTAAGGAAAGAGAAATCATTCAACAAGAAATTGGAATGTACCAAGATAGTCCAGACTATCGATTATTTTTTGGTGCTTTAGAAAATTTATATCCTGGAACACCGTTAGCAGATGATATTGCTGGAACTAGGGAGTCTATTTCTGACATTACAATAGATAATCTCCGTGAAAACTTTGATCTATTCTATCATCCCTCTCAAATGCACTTATTAGTGATCGGAAACTTTGATGTTGATGAAGTATTGCAAGTAGTAAAGGAATATGATCTAGTTCCTCCTCATCCATCTGTGGAGTTAGAACGTTTTCCTGTAGAAAAAAATGAAGTAAGATTGAATCAATCTTGTAGAATGGAAGTTGCTACTCCTAAGTTGGCAATTGGAATTCGAGGAAATGATATCATTAAGGAAGAGGAAAAATTTCGTTATAAATTGATGTTGAAATTACTGTTTTCGATGATGTTTGGTTGGACTTCGCAACGGTTTCAAAGTTTATATGAAGCTGGGAAGATTGACAACTCGTTGACACTTGAAGTCGAGGTTGAGGAATTATTTCATTTCGTTATTTTGACAATGGATACTCAAGAACCGGTGTCCTTATCTCATCAATTTAGATCAGCGATCAAACAATTTGAGAAGGATCCAGATGTGAATCAAGAACATTTGGATACGATTAAAAGCGAAATGTTTGGTGATTTCTTACAAGGTTTAAATTCGCTTGAGTATAGTGCTACTCAGTTTGAATATTTTTCAGACGGTAGCACTTCTTATGATCTTCCAAAGATTTTACAAGGTATTAGTTTACAAGATATCATCAAATTAGGGCGTCAGTTCATCGACCAGGCTGAGATGGTTGACTATATGATTTTTCAAAAGTAGTAAACAATGTATCAAGAAGGGGAAACATGAAGAAGAGAACGATTGGTCAAGTGTTAAAACTGTCAAGAGTAAATTTACACTTAAGTTTACAGGATGTGTCAAATAAAACAGCCATTGAAATTCCTTATATAGAAGCGTTGGAAAACGATGAGTTTGATCTATTACCGAGTCCCTTTTACGCTCAGATCTATCTTAAAAAGTTAGCATGGGCTTTGGGATTAGATGAGTCCATCTTATTGACAGCTTTTCGTGAAGGAAAAGAATTGTTATTTGATGAAGAAATACTTGTAGATGACGAAGAGCTTCATTCAAGAAAATTAAGACAGAAAGCGAGCTGGTTACCAATCCTGTATTATCTACTAGTTAGTTTTGCCATTCTTGGCTTTGTGATTTATATCGTATATTTTTATGAGTTTACAGCATCTGTAAAATAGATGTAAAGATAGTTTATTTTTTGGAGGAAGTATGAAAAAAGAAAATATTCCTAATGCATTGACATTAATTCGGGTTGTGATGATTCCTATTTTTATTGCCATTTTAAGCTTAAGTCACTCTTACTTAGGACATATTGTAGCGGCAGTTATTTTTGCAATTGCTAGCATTACAGATTATTTAGATGGCTTTCTTGCACGAAAATGGAATGTAGTTAGTAATTTTGGTAAATTTGCCGATCCGATGGCAGATAAATTATTGGTCATGTCAGCTTTTATCATGATGATTGAATTAAAAATGGTTCCTGCTTGGATTGCAGCCGTTATCATTTGTCGTGAGTTAGCTGTTACTGGTTTGCGTCTTCTACTTGTTGAGACAGGTGGTACAGTTCTTGCTGCAGCCATGCCAGGAAAAATTAAAACCTTTAGCCAAATGTTTGCTATTATCTTTTTGCTCTGCCATTGGACTCTTCCAGGGCAAGTGTTGCTTTATATTGCATTGATTTTCACAATTTATTCTGGTTACGACTACTTTAAGGGAAGTAGCTATCTCTTTAAAGATACATTTAAATAAATGAAACAGATGATTGAGCTAAAAAATGTATCCTTTCGATACGATAAAACAGTAGAAGAGTATCAAATTGACACGGTTTCGTTTCACGTGAAACAAGGAGAGTGGCTTTCGATTGTTGGACATAATGGTAGTGGGAAATCTACAGTTGTACGCCTGATTGATGGCCTTTTGGAAGCTGAGTCTGGTGAGATTTACGTTGATGGAAAACAACTGACTCGTGAAACTATATGGGAAATCCGTAGTAAAATTGGGATTGTATTTCAGAATCCTGATAACCAATTTGTTGGTGCGACAGTAGAAGATGATGTTGCCTTTGGTTTAGAAAATCAAGGAATTCCACGGGAAGAAATGCTTCAACGAGTGGAGAAGGCTATTGAGCAAGTTGGTATGCTGGAGTTTAAAGATCGCGAACCATCTCGTTTGTCAGGTGGTCAAAAGCAACGGGTGGCCATAGCAGGTATTATCGCCTTGAGACCAACTATTATTATCCTTGATGAAGCAACTAGTATGTTAGATCCAGAAGGCAGAGAGGATCTAATGGCGGTAATGAGAGAACTTCAGAAAAAATTTCAATTAACAATTATCTCCATTACCCATGATTTAACCGAAATTGCCTTAAGTGATCGAACATTCGTGTTTCAAAAAGGAAAACTAGAGTCTTCTATGACGCCGCGGGAATTGTTTTCAAGAAATGACCTTAATGAGATTGGACTAGATAAGCCTTTTAGTAAGCAGGTTCAAGAATCTCTCAGCTCGCATTTTCCGCTAAAACAGGATTATCTAACAGAAAGTGAGTTATTAGACCAACTATGGGAATCTCTTTAAAGAATGTCTATTATACTTATCAAGAGGGAAGTCCTTTTGAAGGGCAGGCGCTTTCTGATATTAGTTTGGAAATAAAAGATGGATCTTATACAGCCATCATCGGGCATACTGGTAGTGGCAAGTCTACTTTGTTGCAATTACTAAATGGTTTACTGCGTCCGACTAAAGGAACGATTCAATTTGAAGATTTTGTTTTAGATAATCATTCTGAGCCAAAAGAAATGAAGTACCTGAGAAAAAAAGTCGGTTTGGTTTTTCAATTTCCAGAAAGTCAGCTATTTGCGGAAACTGTTCTAGCTGATGTAGCCTTTGGACCACAAAATTTTGGGGTACCTAAGGACAAAGCGGAGGAAATAGCCAAAGAAAAATTAGCGATCGTTGGTTTAGAAGAGTCTATCTATGATAAAAGTCCATTTGAACTATCTGGTGGACAAATGAGACGGGTTGCGATCGCGGGTATTTTAGCTATTGAACCAGAGATTTTAGTATTGGACGAGCCAACAGCAGGGCTAGATCCTGCTGGAAGAAAGGAATTGATGGCGCTGTTTGAAACATTACATAAAAATGGGATGACTCTAGTTCTGGTAACTCATACGATGGATGATGTAGCAAATTTTGCTGATACCGTATTTGCTTTAGAAGCGGGAAAACTTGTCCTAAACGGATCCCCAAGGGAAGTGTTTCAACAGGTTGAGTATTTACAAAAACTTCAATTAGGAGTCCCACAAATTACGAATTTTGCTCTTCAATTGAAACGAAGAGGACTTCCTCTGGACAGACTACCAATCAAAATTGAGGAACTAAAGGAGCTGTTACTTCATGAATAATATGATTTTAGGAAGGTATATTCCTGGAAACTCCATTATCCACCAACTAGATCCTCGTGGGAAGTTGCTCTCAATGTTTTTATTCATATTTCTTCTGTTTTGGGCAAATAATATCCAGACAAATGTTCTTCTCTTTGCTTTTATTTTTGTTTTAATGTATCTAACGAGGATTTCGGTTAGTTTTTATATTAAAGGCTTAAAATCAATGATTTTTATCATTGCTTTTACAACTATTTTTCAATTATTTGCGACCTCTCAAGGAACTATTTTGTATCAATGGTGGTTTTTTAAATTAACCGACCAAGGATTGATGCAAGCCACCATCATATTTTGTAGATTTATTTTAATTATTTTTTATTCGACGATTTTAACCGTGACGACGACACCATTGAGTTTAGCAGATGCTGTTGAAAAGATCCTTACCCCACTAAAAATTATTAAGGTTCCAGCTCATGAGATTGGCTTAATGCTATCTATGAGTTTGCGCTTTGTTCCAACCTTAGTAGATGATACGAATCGAATTATGAATGCGCAAAGGGCGCGTGGTGTTGATTTTGGTGAAGGAAATCTATTAAAAAGGATCCGTTCCTTTATTCCGATCCTCATTCCTTTGTTTGCCTCAAGTTTTAAACGCGCAGATGCATTAGCAATTGCGATGGAAGCGAGAGGGTACAAAGGCGGTGAGGGACGAACACGCTATCGGACTCTGCAGTGGGGAGTAAAAGATACCCTGGCATTGCTCGTTATTCTGTGCCTCATGTTGATAGTTTTTTATCTAAAAAATGGATAGAGCTAGTTGTATTGGTTCAAAAATAAGGAAAAAGCGCTATACAAAGCGCTTTTTACATTAAATTCACATATTCTTGTAACATTTGTAATATATTCTACAATAAACTGTAACATTTTGTGTGTATGATAGAATTATGTTCGAAAGGAGAATAGAATTCATGAACAGTAAAAAGTTCCAATGGACAGTCACTTCCCTACTTTCAGCAGCATCACTTTTCATTTCTGGTATTGCTACAGTGAATGCTGAAACTTACGAAGTGAAGTCTGGAGATACTCTATCAAAAATTGCACTAGAAAATAACACTTCAGTAGAAAATATTATTGCATCTAACAATCTGACCAATGAAGATTTGATCTATGCAGGACAAATTATTGAGTTAGGTGAGCGTTCAAAATCTATGATTGATAAAGTTGCTCCACAAGAGCAAGCAAAACCTGCTGAAAGTGCATCTACAGCAACTGCAACAGCACAAACTGCTCAAAAACAAACAACTTATGCAGCAAATGCTGCAGTGACTTCTGCACAATCAACAAATGGTGGAATTGTTCTATCAAATGGGAATACTGCTGGAGAACAAGGATCTTATGCGGCTGCTCGTATGGCTGAAATGACTGGTGTACCTGCTTCTACTTGGGAAGCAATCATTGCCCGTGAATCAAATGGTCAAGTAAATGCAGCAAATGCTTCTGGTGCCAGTGGTTTGTTCCAAACAATGCCAGGTTGGGGTTCAACTGCAACAGTTGATGATCAAATCCAGGCTGCATACAATGCATATAGCTCACAAGGTTTATCAGCTTGGGGTTATTAAAAAATAGGTTTACAATTTGTAAACCTATTTTTTTAATGTCTCAAGAATGACAAGTGGAGAGTGACAAATAAAATCTGGTGAGTAAAGAAGTAGCTCTTCAAGATCTCCAAATCCCCAAGTGACTGCCATGGTTTTTATACCAACTGTTTGACCTCCAATGAGGTCAAATTTTGTGTCTCCAATAATCACTGTCTCCTCTTTTGGAAGGTCATTGATTGACAAGGCGTATCGAATGACATCAGCTTTGTGGATACGATCTGAATTTGATCCATAAATTCCTTTAAAGTATTTAGCGATACCTAAATCTTGACACATCTGTAAAGCAACTGGTTCATGTTTTGAAGTGGTTACATAAAGAGGAATGTTTTCGTCTTGTAATGCTTTCAAAGCTTCTAGTATCTGAGGAAATAGAGTTGATTTATATTGACCTTTTTCATGATAATACTGGCGATAGATAGTTACGGCTTGATCTACTAAAGTTTCAGGAAGGGTAGCTTCAAAACTAGAAATCAAAGGTGGTCCCATAAAACTACGGATAGTTTTGAGATCGGGTTGAGGAACCTTCAAAGTATCGAATGTATGTTGAAAGCTCTCTGTAATTCCCTTAGAACTGTCAACTAATGTTCCATCTAAATCAAAAAACAAGGCTTGCATGTTATTCTCCAAATATCTCTTTTTGTAATCTACGTCCGGTTGGTGTTGCTGCCAATCCTCCTTCAGCTGTTTCTCTAAAGGCAGTCGGAAGACTAGAACCAACTTGGTACATGGCGTCAATAACTTCATCAACAGGTATTTTTGATTCAATGCCTGCTAAGGCCATATCAGCAGCAATGAAGGCATAGCTGGCTCCCATTGCGTTTCGTTTGACACATGGAACTTCCACGAGTCCTGCTACTGGATCACAAATGAGCCCAAGCATGTTTTTGATGACAAAACAGACTGCTTGACTCGCTTGATAAGGAGTTCCTCCAGCAGCTAGTGTCAATGCTGCCGCACTCATAGCTGAAGCAGAACCAACTTCTGCTTGACAACCACCTTCTGCACCTGAAATAGAAGCATTATTGGCGATGACTAAACCAAAAGCTCCAGCTGTCAGTAGAAAATCTAATTGTTGCTGACGGTTTAACCCTAATTTTTGAGTTGCTGCAGTGAGAACTGCGGGAAGGCAGCCAGAAGATCCTGCAGTGGGTGTTGCGCAGACCAGTCCCATCTTAGCATTGTGTTCGTTGACAGCAATAGCATTCTTCGCTGCGGTTAGGACGGTCAAGTCAGATAACGTTTTTCCTGATTTGATATAGCGATCTAATTTTGCGGCATCCCCACCGGTTAACCCACTACGAGAGTGGTTTTCATTTAACCCTAACTTTACAGAATCAATCATCACTTCTAAATTACGGGTCATTAATCGTAGGACTTCTTCTCGTTCACGACCAGTTAGTTCAAATTCAGTTGCAATCATTAACTCTGCGACGTTTCCTTCGTATTGCGTGCTTGCTTGTTCTACGAGGTCTACAATTGAATAAAACATATGAACTCCTTATTTGAAAAAGTTGACATTATGAAGATGAGGAATTTTACGGATATCTTCGATCGCTGCTTCACAACTCCTTGAGTCAACTTCTATAATCATAATCGCTTTTTCTCCAGCTTTTTCCCGCGTCACATTCATTTGTGCAATGTTAATATCATAGCGAGAAAGAGCTTCTGTCACATGAGCGATCATTCCAGGGACGTCCTGGTGAACAATGATAATGGTTGGAGTATTCATATTTAGCGAGATAGCAAAGCCATTTAACTCAGTAACCTGTATGTTCCCACCACCAATTGAGATTCCAGTGACAGAAATCGTTTTATGATCATTTTTAACAGTAATAGTCGTTGTGTTTGGGTGAGGAGCATTGCTTTCTTTTTGAATAGACCAAACAATCCGAATGCCTCGTTCATGTGCAATTTTTAGACTATCTGGGATTCTAGGATCATCTGTGTCCATTCCTAAGATGCCCGCTACTAAGGCTAAATCTGTTCCATGACCACGATAGGTTTTGGCGAAGGAATTAAATAATTGGAACTCAACTTCTTTTGGCTCCTCTCCAAAGATAGAAGAAACAATTTTACCAATTCGAACAGCACCTGCAGTGTGACTACTGGATGGGCCGATCATCACAGGTCCAATAATATCAAAAACTGATTGGAATTTTAAAGAGTTCATGCTCTGCTCCTTTGTGATCACTTTACTTCATTATATCAGATATGGCTGATGATTTCTTCTATTTTTCCCGAAATATCTGAGAAATCTTAAAGGGGGCTTAAAGCATTTATATTATCCTGGATTTTTAGTATTTCTAACATCTGACTGAAATATTTGACACATTATTTCAATAAATATGAAATATTTCTTGTGTAGTATAGAGGTATACCAATAAAGGAGTACATAATAATGAATAAAAAACAAATGATGAAACATATTATTGGACTTAGTTTACTTGCAGGACTTTTCCTTCCAATTGTAGCGAATGCAGATTCTTATACTGTAAAATCAGGTGATACTTTATCAGCTATTGCTAAAGAGAAGAACACAACGGTTGATGCAATTGCTAAGAAAAATAAGATTAGTAACGTGAATCTCATCTCAGTTGGTCAAGTTCTTGAGATTGAAGATGCAAATACAACGCAGAAAACCACGGAGCAAGCTCCTGCTAGTAAAACGGATACTACACAAGCAACAACTACTGTCTCTGCTTCAGATGGCTTGAGTGCGGAAGACGCGGCTGCTAAGGAATGGATTGCTCAGAAAGAGTCAAGTGGTAGCTATACAGCACAAAATGGCCAATATTATGGCCGTTACCAATTGACTATCACTTATTTGAATGGTGATTTATCACCTGCAAACCAAGAAAAAGTGGCCAATCAATATGTTGTCAACCGTTATGGATCGTGGTCTGCAGCTAAAAATTTCTGGTTGGCAAATGGCTGGTATTAAATTTGTATGAAAAGAGTTCTTGAATAGGACTCTTTTTTAATTTACAGACTTGTAAACCCATCGATCCTGATCAACAAAAAGAATAGTAAGATGCTTGTTTTCTACTATAAAGCGTGTTAAAATGGTAACTGCTCAAAACGACCTTCAATCGTTGAAGCAAACCACGACCTTCAATCGTGAGAAACGAAAAGATGGGAGAAATCTATGAGTGATAACTCGAAAACACGTGTTGTTGTTGGTATGAGTGGTGGAGTGGATTCATCTGTAACAGCTTTATTATTAAAGCAACAAGGTTACGATGTCATCGGCATCTTCATGAAAAACTGGGACGACACAGACGAAAATGGCGTCTGTACAGCTACAGAAGATTACAAAGATGTAGCAGCGGTTGCAGACCAAATTGGCATTCCTTACTATTCTGTCAACTTTGAGAAAGAATACTGGGATCGTGTCTTTGAATATTTCCTTGCTGAATACCGAGCTGGTCGAACACCAAATCCGGATGTCATGTGTAATAAGGAAATCAAATTTAAGGCCTTTCTAGATTATGCTATGACACTCGGTGCAAATTATGTAGCGACAGGGCACTATGCGCGTGTGGCGCGTGATGAAGATGGCATTGTTCATATGTTACGCGGCGTTGACAACGGGAAGGACCAAACTTATTTCTTAAGCCAGCTGTCACAAGAACAACTTCAAAAAACCATGTTCCCATTGGGACATTTGGAAAAGCCTGAGGTTCGCCGTCTAGCTGAAGAAGCTGGATTGGCAACAGCTAAAAAGAAAGACTCAACTGGAATTTGCTTTATCGGAGAAAAGAATTTCAAAGAATTTCTAGGGAACTATCTTCCTGCCCAACCAGGTCGAATGATGACCATCGATGGACGAGATATGGGTGAACATGCAGGTTTGATGTATTACACAATCGGTCAACGGGGTGGGCTTGGAATTGGTGGCCAACAAGGTGGAGACAATGCTCCATGGTTTGTAGTTGGTAAAGACCTCAGTCAAAATATTCTTTATGTCGGTCAAGGCTTCTACCATGAAGCATTGATGTCAACAAGTTTACAGGCTAGTCAAGTTCACTTTACACGAGATATGCCAGAAGAGTTTACATTAGAGTGTACAGCTAAGTTCCGCTATCGTCAGCCTGACTCCAAGGTGACTGTACACGTTAAAGGTGACAAGGCAGAAGTGATTTTCGCAGAACCTCAACGAGCCATTACACCAGGACAAGCTGTTGTTTTTTACGACGGTGAAGAGTGCCTAGGCGGTGGCTTGATTGACAATGCTTATCGGGATGGAAAAGTTTGTCAGTATATTTAGAATTTTCTAGGAGGAACGAAAGTGTTTCAGTTCTTTAAGAAAAAAATAGAGAATACAAAGACTATCTCTGATTATAAGAAACAGTATTTGAGGGAAAAAACGACGGAGTCAATTGAAGCTTTGTTCAAGGAATTGAAGCAATCTAAAGTTTGGGTTCCCTTTAATGCTTCTTTAATGGATGGGAGTGATGAACAAGAAGGTGTTCGTCTAAAACCGGATATTCTACGAAAGGGAGACGACTACTTTTATCCTTGTTTCTTGACGGAACAGGATATTCCTAAAGATTATTACGATCGTTTTTCTTGGCTGCAAATACCTTTTACGGACTGTTTATTTACTGCAGAAAGGATAGGAAAGTTTCCAGTGAGAGGGATTGTTCTAGATGCATTCTCTGATCCAGTTGAGATTGACAAAGGAGTTTTTGAAGCAATCCGTCAGTCTTAGTATATTTAAATTGACAAATTTTCTCAATTTGCTACAATAATAAAAGCAATAGAAATGATGGTCAAAGCTCATGGATGTTGTAGGCTTTTTTGTCCTGCACTTCTCAGAGTTTTGACTATTTTTGTGTGATTTCGAAAGGAAGTAAAATGAGGCAACAGGATTTTCGGACGAAAATAGGTTCTACTGTTTTTGGTGTGAGAGCGACTGCTTTGATTGTAAAAGATAATCGCTTGTTCGTCATAGAAGATGAGGACGGCTGTTATACAATCGGAGGTGCTATTCAAGTCAATGAAACTACAGAGGATGCTGTAGTTCGGGAAGTCAAAGAGGAACTTGGTGTCACATCTACAGCAGGTCCGTTAGCTTTCGTGGTTGAAAATCACTTTGAACAAGCTGGAATCCACTACCATAACATTGAATTTCATTATTTGGTGGACTTGCTAGAAGATGCACCTTTGGTCATGCAGGAAGATACCAAGCAATTACCTTGCCGTTGGATTGCTTTAGATGATTTACACACTGTTGACCTGAAACCAGCCTTTTTAAAATCAGCCCTACCAGAATGGGACGGAAAATTACGACACATCCATCTTGAGAAATAGGAGAAAAAATGACTTATAATTTTATTGAAGAATACGATATCATTGTAATCGGTGCGGGGCATGCGGGAGTAGAAGCCTCTCTAGCTGCTAGCCGTATGGGTTGTAAGGTCTTACTTGCGACTATTAACATTGAAATGCTGGCTTTTATGCCTTGTAATCCCTCTATTGGTGGTTCTGCTAAGGGGATTGTCGTGCGTGAAGTCGATGCCCTCGGTGGAGAAATGGCGAAGAACATCGACAAGACCTACATCCAAATGAAAATGCTCAATACTGGTAAAGGTCCTGCGGTTCGTGCACTTCGGGCTCAAGCAGACAAAGAACTTTACTCAAAAGAAATGCGGAAAACGGTTGAAAATCAAGAAAATTTAACTCTTCGCCAAACTATGATTGATGAGATTTTGGTGGAGAATGGTAAGGTTGTTGGTGTAAGGACTGCAACTCACCAAGAATATGGAGCAAAGGCTGTTATTGTCACTACTGGGACAGCTTTACGCGGAGAAATTATCATTGGAGATCTCAAGTATTCGTCAGGACCTAATCATAGTCTAGCTTCTATCAATTTGGCCGATAATCTCAAACAACTAGGATTAGAAATTGGACGTTTCAAAACAGGGACGCCACCTCGTGTAAAGGCTTCGTCAATTAATTATGACGAAACGGAAATTCAACCTGGAGATGAAGCTCCAAATCATTTTTCTTATACATCGCGTGATGAAGATTATGTAAAGGATCAGGTTCCTTGTTGGTTAACTTATACGAATGGGCATAGCCATGAGATTATCCAAAATAATTTACACCGGGCACCTATGTTTACAGGGGTTGTAAAGGGAGTAGGTCCTCGCTATTGTCCGTCCATTGAGGATAAAATTGTCCGTTTTGCTGACAAAGAGCGTCATCAACTATTCTTAGAACCTGAGGGACGAAACACAGAAGAAGTCTATGTTCAAGGGCTGTCAACGAGTTTACCGGAGGATGTTCAGCGGGATCTCGTTCATTCTATTAAGGGACTTGAGAAGGCAGAAATGATGCGAACGGGTTATGCGATTGAGTATGATATGGTTTTGCCTCATCAATTGCGCGCAACTTTGGAAACCAAGAAAATTTCAGGTCTCTTTACAGCTGGCCAAACCAACGGAACGTCTGGTTATGAGGAGGCCGCTGGTCAAGGGATTATTGCAGGGATCAATGCTGCTCTAAAAATCCAAGGAAAACCAGAACTCATTTTGAAACGTAGTGATGGCTATATTGGGGTTATGATCGATGACTTGGTAACAAAGGGAACGATCGAACCGTATCGTTTATTAACAAGTCGTGCAGAATACCGTTTGATTTTGCGTCATGATAATGCCGATATGCGCTTGACAGAAATGGGACGAGCAATTGGATTGGTAGATGATGAACGTTGGCAACGTTTCGAAACCAAGAAGTATCAGTTTGAAAACGAGATGAAGCGTTTGGATAGCATTAAGTTAAAGCCTGTAAAGGAAACCAATGAGAAGGTCGCTGCAATGGGCTTTAAACCATTGACAGATGCTGTCACTGCTAAAGAATTCTTGAGACGACCAGAAGTCTCTTACCAAGATGTGGTAGAATTTATCGGTCCTGCAGCTGAAGAACTGGATGATAAAATCATTGAATTGATTGAAACTGAAATTAAATACGAAGGTTATATTTCAAAAGCAATGGACCAAGTTGAAAAAATGAAGCGTATGGAAGAAAAACGAATCCCTGCGAATATTGACTGGGATGATATTGACTCTATTGCAACCGAAGCGCGTCAAAAATTTAAATTAATTAATCCAGAAACGATTGGTCAAGCAAGTCGTATCTCAGGTGTCAATCCAGCGGATATCTCTATTTTAATGGTTTACTTGGAAGGTAAATCTCGGAGCATCTCCAAAAACAAAGCAAACCACTAATAAAATGGGGCTGAGATGATGTTTCAGCCTCAATTTTATGGATTGAAATTTGTTGTTACTATTTACACAGTTGTAAACCTTGTTTACAAAGTAGTGAAGCGGAGGAAGAGCTTTTTAGTGGTCTTTCTTCTCTGTAATATAGAGAGAAACCTCGCTTTTTACCTCTATTTATGGTATAATTCCGAGAAGAGGTTTATGATGAAAAAATTTCGTTTATCGTTCATCCATTATGTGTTAATTGGTTTTATTTCATTTGCAATTTTAGCAATTTTTTTAAGAATCTTTGGCAAAGGCTATGTAACTCTCATTGCAATTTTTTTAGTCTTAGCTGGATTGATTGCTTTATTTGAATACCAGTTACAAATTTCAGAGTTAGATGAATTAGAACAAATACAATACGTTAACCATCAGGCAGAAAGCGGATTAGCATCCCTCCTTGATAAAATGCCTGTTGGAGTTATCAAAATTAATGAAGAGACAAATGAAGTAGAGTGGTTCAACCCTTATGCTGAATTGATTTTTTCAACAGATGATGGGGACTTTGATGTTGAATCCTTGAAAAAGTTACTCAATACTCTGTTTGAGGATAAAGGTCATTATGTCACTGTAGCCGATAAGAAATATTCTGTTTACTTTGATCAGACGTCTAGTGTTGTTTACTTTTTTGATGTTTCAAGTGAGTATGAAGCAACTGTGGGATTGGTGACAACTCGTCCCGTTATCGGTATTATTTCTGTTGATAACTATGATGATCTAGAAGATGTCATTTCAGACTCTGATATTAGCAATATCAATAGTTTTATTGCCAACTTTGTAGAAGAGTTTACAGCTCATTACCATATGTTTTACAGACGTGTGGGGATGGATCGTTTCTATTTATTTACAGACTACACGGTCTTAGAACAGTTGATGGAATCAAAATTTTCAGTCATCGATCAATTCCGTGAAGAAGCTAAAAATCGTGAGCTACCTATTACCTTAAGTATGGGATTCTCGTATGGTGACGGGGAGCATGATGAGATTGGTAAAGTGGCTCTCTTGAACCTAAACCTTGCGGAAGTTCGTGGTGGGGATCAAGCAGTAGTCAAAGAAAACGATGAACAGAAAAACCCTATTTTCTTTGGTGGTGGAACAGCTTCGGCTGTGAAGCGGACTCGGACTCGCACACGCGCTATGATGACAGCTATTTCGGATAAGATTAAATCCGTTGATCAAGTTTTCATTGTTGGGCATAGAAACTTGGATATGGACGCTTTAGGAGCGTCTGTGGGAATGCAGTTTTTCTCTAGCAATATTTTGGCTTCCTCTTATGTGGTCTATGACCCGCATGCAATGGCTAGTGATATTTCAAGAGCAATTGCGAAACTAGAAGAAGAGCAGGTAACGAAAATCCTTCCCCTAGAGGAAGCCATGCAAATGGTGACGGATCGCTCTTTGTTAATTATGGTTGACCATTCTAAGACAGCCTTGACCCTTTCTAAAGAATTTTATCAGGAATTCCAACAGATTATTGTCATTGACCATCATCGTCGGGATGATGATTTCCCTGAAAATGTTCTGATCACCTATATTGAAAGTGGAGCAAGTAGTGCGAGCGAATTGGTTAGTGAACTTATTCAGTTCCAGAAGTCGAAGAAAAATCGGTTAACGAAGATTCAAGCTAGTGTCTTGATGGCTGGAATTATGCTGGATACTAAGAACTTCTCCGCACGTGTTACGAGTCGGACCTTTGATGTGGCGAGTTACCTTCGTTCAAGAGGTAGTGATAGTGTAACCATCCAGGAGATCTCTGCGATTCAGTTTGATGAGTACCGCGAAGTGAACGAACTGATCTTGACTGGTGAAAAGATTTTGCCGCATATCATCGTAGCTTGTGCCAATACGACTAAAGCCTATGATTCAGTAACCATTAGTAAGGCTGCTGATAGTATGCTGGCCATGTCTGAGGTGGAAGCAACCTTTGTCATTGCTTGTAATCAAAGTGGAACTGTCTCGATTTCTGCACGAAGTCGAAGCAAAGTCAATGTACAGCGTATCATGGAACAGCTTGGCGGAGGAGGTCATTTCAATTCGGCAGCCTCTCAAATTGAGGGTCAAGATTTGATGAGTATTCGTCAACAACTGATTGAGACTATTGAAAACGAAGTAACTATTGAAAAGGAGAATGTAGAATGAAAGTTATTTTCTTAGCGGATGTAAAAGGTAAAGGTAAAAAGGGCGAAATTAAAGAAGTGCCTACTGGTTATGCACAAAACTTTTTGATCAAAAAAAATCTTGCGAAAGAAGCCAATGCCCAAGCAATCGGTGAGCTTCGTGGAAAACAAAAGTCAGAAGAAAAAGCGCATGCTGAATTGTTAGCGGAAGCGCAAAAGATTAAAGCAAAATTAGAAGAAGAAGCAACTGTTGTTCAATTCACTGAAAAAATTGGGCCAGATGGCCGTACTTTCGGCTCTATTACTAATAAAAAGATTGCAGAAGAGCTTGAGAAACAATTTGGCATTAAAATTGATAAACGTCATATCCAAGTTTCCTCTCCAATTCGTTCAACAGGTTTGATTGACGTCCCTGTAAAAATTTATCAAGATGTTACAGGTGTGATTAATATTCGTGTAAATGAAGGGTAAACACGATCGATAGAAAGGTTTTTTTATGGCTGAGATAGAGGAATTACGAACACAACCTCAGGATATCCAAGCGGAGCAATCAGTGTTGGGAGCCATCTTTATTGATGAGGGGAAATTGGTCTTTGTTCGTGAATATATCGAGCCTGGCGATTTCTTTAAGTACTCGCACCGTTTGATTTTTAAAGCCATGATCGATCTAGCTGACCGCGGGGATGCGATTGATGCGACGACTGTTCGAAATATTTTAGATAGTCAGGGGGATCTCCAAAATATTGGCGGTCTCTCCTATTTGGTAGAAGTCATTAATTCGGTACCAACTTCAGCTAACGCGGAGTATTACGCGAAGATTGTTGCCGAAAAAGCTGTCTTACGTCGATTGATCTCTCGATTAACGGAAAGTATTAATCAAGCTTATGATGGTGCAAGTCCTTCAGATGAAATCATTGCGGGTGCTGAAAAAGCTCTGATTGATGTTAGTGAAAACGCAAATCGTAGTGGATTTAAAAATATTCGAGACATCTTGAATATAAATTTTGGTAGCTTAGAAGCCCGCTCGCTTCAAACCTCTGATATTACGGGTATTGCGACAGGCTATCGCGATTTGGACCATATGACGACGGGGCTACATGAGGAAGAGTTGATTATTTTAGCGGCTCGTCCTGCAGTAGGAAAAACAGCCTTTGCTCTAAATATTGCTCAAAATATCGGGACAAAGTTGGATAAGACAGTGGCTATTTTCTCATTAGAAATGGGTGCTGAAAGTTTGGTAGACCGGATGCTAGCTGCTGAAGGCTTAATTGAATCCCATTCGATTCGTACAGGTCAATTGACGGATGAAGAGTGGCGAAAATATGCCATTGCTCAAGGAAATTTGGCCAATGCGAGTATTTACATCGATGACACTCCAGGAATTCGGATCACTGAGATTCGTTCGAGAGCAAGAAAATTAGCGCAGGAAACAGGTAATCTCGGTCTTATTCTGATTGACTACCTGCAGCTGATTACAGGGACTGGAAGAGAAAACCGTCAACAGGAAGTTTCAGAAATTTCCCGTCAGTTAAAGATTTTGGCTAAGGAACTAAAAGTTCCCGTTATTGCTTTGAGTCAGCTATCACGTGGTGTGGAACAGCGCCAAGACAAACGTCCTGTTCTTTCTGATATTCGTGAATCTGGATCGATTGAGCAGGATGCGGATATTGTTGCTTTCTTGTACCGTGATGATTATTATGATCGAGCTGGTGAAGAGGACGAAGATGGAATGCCCAATAATACGGTTGAAGTGATTATTGAGAAAAACCGTTCAGGTGCGCGTGGGACAGTCGAATTAATATTCCAAAAGGAATACAATAAATTCTCAAGTATTTCAAAGAGAGAGGATCAATAAGATGAGTGATGCATTTACAGATGTTGCAAAAATGAAAAAAATTAAGGAAGAAATTAAGGCCCATGAAGGACAAGTGGTTGAAATGACGCTTGAAAATGGACGGAAACGTCAAAAAAATAAATTTGGACGCTTGATTGAGGTCTATCCTTCTTTATTTATTATCGAGTATACGAACGACAATAGTTTACCAGGTGAACCGGCCAATACATACGTGGAGTCTTACACCTATTCAGATATTTTAACAGAGAAGAATTTAATTCGTTATTTGGATTAATTTCTTGCTTTTATCGTCTAAATCAGTTATTATAATAAATACATATGGGAGTCTGTGTACAGTCTGAGAGGAAGTGTAAGCTTCGACCGCACCTGATCTGGGTAATGCCAGCGTAGGAAACAAATGAAATGTATTTTTCGTTATGAGTGACCTTGTGCAATCCGTCTCCTATTTTGGAGGCGTTTTTTATTTGTGAGAAAGGAGGTTACGATGTCTCTTGTAAAAAGATATTCAAAACAGTTGATAGGATTTGCAGGTTTTAGCAGCCTTCTTGTCTTATGGCAGCTAGCAGGATTTTTAAATATCCTCCCCAAATTTGTATTACCAACGCCACTTGAAATTGGGAATGCCTTTGTACGAGATCGAGCTCTCCTGATTCATCACAGTTTGTCTACCCTTCAAGTGGCCTTGATCGGACTTGTTATAGGCGTTCTTCTTGCTGCTGGCTTTGCGATTCTCATGGATAGTTTTCAATGGGTGAATGATCTGGTCTATCCTTTTATGGTTGTGATTCAAACCATTCCGACGATTGCCTTGGCCCCTATCCTGGTTCTTTGGTTTGGTTATGGTATGCTTCCAAAACTGGTTTTGATCATTATTACGGTGGTATTTCCCATCGTAGTCAGTCTGTTAGATGGTTTTCGGCATTGCGATCAAGATATTCTGAGATTGTTTCAGATTATGCAAGCCAATCGCTTTCAGACCTTAGTCCATTATAAAATTCCTGCAGCGCTTCCTTATTTTTTCGCAGGTTTACGTGTGAGTGTTTCCTATGCTTTTATCAGTACGGTCGTTTCAGAATGGTTAGGAGGTTTTGATGGATTGGGGGTCTATATGATCCAATCGAAGAAGTTATTTCAGTATGATACGATGTTTGCGATCATTGTATTGATTTCTGCTATTAGTTTACTTGGTATGTTTCTCGTTGACCAATTAGAACGAACCATTCTAAAATGGAAAAAGGATTGACAAACTTGTAAATGGTGTAAAAATTAAATTGACAAAAATGTAAAAGAGGTATAGCTAATGAAAAAGTCAATAGGTTTATTTTTCTCAATAATATTGGGATTTGTTTTCTTGAGTGCTTGTCAAAATTCTGTCAAGCAATCGTCAAGTGGTTTGAAAAAGCTTGATTTTATTCTAGATTGGACCCCGAATACCAATCATACGGGTCTCTATGTAGCAAAGGAAAAAGGGTACTTTAAAGAAGCAGGACTGGATGTAGATATAAAACTTCCTCCGGAAGACAGTAGTTCTGATTTGATTATCAATGGGAAAGCTCCATTTGGTATTTATTTCCAAGATTCTATGGCTAAGAAATTAGATAAAGGTGCGGGTATTACCGCTGTTGCAGCTATCGTCGAACACAATACGTCAGGGATTATTTCAAGAAAAGATGCAGCGATCACAAGTCCAAAAGATTTGGTTGGTAAGAAGTATGGTACCTGGAATGATCCAATTGAGTTGGAAATGATCAAATCGATGATGAAAAAAGAGGGAGCTGATTTTAATCAAGTAAAATTGGTTCCAAATAGTGATTCAAATTCCATTACTCCGATTGAAAATAAGGTCTTTGATGCTGCTTGGATTTATCACGGTTGGGATGGAATTTTGGCTGAGCAAAAGGGAATGAAGACCAATTTCTTCTATATGAAAGATTTTGTTCCTGCATTTGACTACTATTCGCCTGTTATTATTGCTAACAATGACTATTTGAAGTCTCATAAAGAGGAAGCAAAAAAATTCATTCAAGCGGTGAAAAAAGGTTACCAATATGCTATAGAGCATCCAGAAGAAGCTGCGGATATCTTGATTAAACAGGCCCCTGCCTTGGCTAACCAGCGTGATTTTGTACTAGCTTCCCAAAAATATCTTTCTAGTCAATATGCTTCAGACAAGGAAAAGTGGGGGCAGTTTGATCCTAAGCGGTGGAATGCTTTTTATGCTTGGGCAAAAGAGCAAGGATTGGTTTCAAATGACTTAGAAGACAAAGGTTTCACAAATGAATTGGTAGGTGACTGATATTTTAACCGTAAAAGATGTAAGTTTCTCTTTTGGAGATAAAGCAGTTTTAAACAATGTATCACTAGAAGTGCAAAAAGGAGAAATTGTCTCTATTCTAGGTCCGAGTGGGGTAGGGAAATCAACCTTGTTTAATTTAATTGCTGGGATCCTTCCCTTACAAAAGGGTACCATAGAAGTAGATAATGCTCCGATCTCCTTTGGGAAAGTCAGCTATATGCTACAAAAGGATCTTTTGTTGGAACATAAGACAGTATTGGGAAATATTATTCTGCCCCTTTTATTAAAAAAGATTCCTAAGGAAGAGGCAACATCTACAGCTCTAAAATTGTTAGATGAATTTAAATTGGGAAGTATTGCCAACCTTTATCCCAATGCCCTGAGTGGGGGGATGCGGCAACGGGTGGCGCTATTGAGAACCTATCTTCTGGGTCATTCTGTCTTCCTATTAGATGAAGCTTTTAGTGCCTTAGATGAATTGACAAGGCAGGATCTTTATCACTGGTATTTAGACAGTAAGGAACGTCTTGGTCTCACCACTCTGGTGATCACTCATAGTATCGAAGAAGCTTTGACATTGAGTGATCGGGTCTATATCTTGAATCATAATCCCGGTGAAATTATTGCAGATCTTCCTTTAAAATGGGATCCAGCAACGGATAGAGACTGGCAACAATTGCAATATAAAAAACGAATCATAGAATTATTGTCTGAATTTCATTGAAATTGTTTTGAAGGACTTTACAAAGTATCTATTCCGTGATAGAATAGAATTTGTGCGAAATGACAGCAGGACAAAATGAAGCTCGTCAACAGGAAGTCAGCTAGAAAAGTAACCTTTGCTGTTTGGGCGAAGGCTTTCTGAACGAATCAGGTTTGTCTAAAACGTTATTTCCTACAAAAATTATTTTTATAGGAGGACATTTCAAATGTCACGTTATACAGGACCATCTTGGAAACAATCTCGCCGTCTTGGCTTGTCACTTACAGGTACAGGTAAAGAATTGGCACGTCGTAACTACGTACCAGGTCAACACGGACCAAACAACCGTTCAAAATTGTCAGAATACGGTTTGCAATTAGCTGAAAAACAAAAACTTCGTTTCTCTTACGGACTTGGTGAAAAACAATTCCGTAACTTGTTCGTACAAGCTACTAAAGTTAAAGAAGGAACTGTCGGTTTCAACTTCATGCTTCTTTTGGAACGTCGTTTGGATAACGTTGTTTACCGTCTTGGACTTGCGACTACTCGTCGTCAAGCTCGTCAATTCGTTAACCACGGTCACATCCTTGTTGACGGCAAACGCGTTGATATCCCTTCATACCGCGTAACACCAGGTCAAGTGATTTCAGTTCGTGAAAAATCACTTAAAGTTCCAGCAATCCTTGAAGCTGTTGAAGCTACTGTTGGACGTCCAGCATTCGTATCATTTGATGCTGAAAAACTTGAAGGAACACTTACTCGTCTTCCAGAACGTGATGAAATCAACCCAGAAATTAACGAAGCACTTGTCGTTGAATTCTACAACAAAATGCTTTAATTTTAAAATTATTATTGAGAAAAGCCTGTTTAAGGGCTTTTCTTTTGGCTTCAAGTTTAGTAACTAGTTGAATAATGGCTAGTAAAAAATCCCAAGGTACATACAGTTCTTTGGGATTTTATTATTTTAGTAGTTTTATAAGTGTTTCATTTATGAAACAATAGACAAATTTAAAATTTATCTGGAAGAAGGCTTAACAAAATATCAGTAATCTGTTGAGGTGGTTCTTGTTTGCCACGAGTTATCCACATTTGATAGACTCCGAACATGGCATGGCTGAGATAAACACTACTGTATAGCTTATCCACAGGGGTATTTTTGTCAAAGGCCTCTTTTGAAATGATCATTTGCAGTTTATTGCGAATAAAGTTTTGAAGCTCTTTACTTCCATTTTGAGTTAGTAGCGCGGCGAATAGCGATTCCTTATCTAAAAATTTAAAGATTTCTAGAAGAGCCTGTTCTTTTTGAAAATTAGGATTATCAAAAATATCCTCTAGTCGCTTAAAGAGTGACTGCTGGTAGAGGTCAATCATTTCATACTTATCTTTATAGTGGGTATAAAAACCAGAGCGACTGATGCCAGCACATTTGGCGATATTACTCGTGCTAATCTCATCGAAACTCTGCTCTTGTAGCAAAGTAATCATAGCCTCTTCAATAGCTTTTTTAGTGCGCTCGCGGCGGTTATCTGTAGACATTTTTTACTCCTTTTTGCACATTTTTAAACACTCTGTCTAAAAAACAGACTTATGCCTTGATTTTCAATCTAGTCATTGTATAATATATTCTATCAAAAAATGAACAATGTGTCTAAAAAGGAGAAAAAATGTTAGAGGAGCTAAAAGCTATTCTCAAAAGTCCGAAAGTTTGGATTACAATGATTGGGGTTGCCCTAGTCCCAACATTATACAATGTTATTTTTCTAAGTTCAATGTGGGATCCATATGGGAACGTTGATAAATTACCAGTTGCAGTTGTCAATGAGGACAAATCAGCAACTTTAAATAATAAAAAGTTGACGATTGGTGATGATATGGAGGAAAGTCTTGCCAAGAGTAAGAGTCTAGATTTCCATTTTACATCAGCAACTAAGGCGAAAAAAGGCTTAGAAAATGGTGACTATTATATGGTTATCACTTTCCCGAAAGATATGTCAAAAAAAGCAACTAGCCTTTTGACAAAAAATCCTGAAAAAATTACAATCAATTATCAAACGACTAAGGGGCGTAGCTTTGTCGCTTCTAAAATGAGTGACTCAGCTGTTACCAAACTTCGTGAAAAGGTGTCTAAATCCATCACGCAAACTTATACAAAAGCTGTTTTTAAAAGCATGTCATCTTTGCAGACAGGTATGACCAAGGCAGCAGATGGTGGGCAACAATTGGTTGCTGGTGCTGATAAGCTAAAAGATGGTGGTCAGACTTTATCGACCAATTTAAATACATTATCAAGTTCAAGTCAAACCTTCTCAGCTGGCGCAACAACTTTAAATGATGGCTTGACAACCTATACCAATGGGGTCGGAACACTTGCGACTGGTTTAGGAACTTTGTCGAGTGGTGTTGTTACTTATACTAACGGTGTTAAGACCCTTTCAGATGGTAGTCAGAAGGTATCTGATGGTTTAACCACCTATACTAATGGTGTTAGTCAGTTAGCAACAGGTTTGAATACTCTAAATAGTAAATCACAGGAGCTTGTTGATGGTATTACTACTTTGCAAAATGAAAGCACCTCTGGCGTAGGTCAGCTTCTCACAGGAGCTCAACAGCTATCTGCGGGTCTTCAACAGTTATCAAGTGCAGTTAATGGTCTTTCAACATCCAATAATAGCATTGACATCTCTACTATTTCACAACAATTACAAAATTTTGATACATTAAGTGATGAGTTGTCACAGATTGCAACTGGTATTGCCTCTTCTGTCAATTCAGCAGATATTCAGGCTGTGCAGGCTACTTCGGCCTATCAATCTTTAACAGCTGAGCAACGGAATGAAATTAATAATGCTCTTGCTGCATCAAAAAATAATGCAGTTAGTCAAGCTGTTGGACAAATTTCACAAATTCAAAATCAATTATCATCTTTAAATGGTGTCGCATCTAAACTAAGTGGTTTATCATCTGTATTAAGTAATATACCTCAGCTACAGTCAAATCTCAATTTAGCTATCAATGGGAATGGTACTACTGAAAATCCTGGTTTACTTCCTGGTAGTCAAAGTTTGATCGCAGGCTTAGAGCAATTAGATTCTAGCTTGACAAGCAATGAAGGATTGCCTAAATTAGTCTCTGGAATTACAGAGTACACAGCCGCTGTTTCTAAACTCAATACTGGTGCTAGTCAATTGGCTGCAAACAATTCTCAATTGACGAGTGGCATGACACAAATTTCATCAGGTGCTGCTAAACTTGCTGCAAATAACAGCCAATTAACCAGCGGAGCAAATAGTGCTAAATCTGGTGCTGACCAGCTTGCAGCTAACAATAGTCAATTAACTTCAGGCGCAAGCAAATTAGCAGATGGCGCTAATCAGATTGCTTCTGGCTCTGCTAAGTTAGCAGCTGGTGGTAATCAGTTGACAAGTGGCTTGACAACCTTGTCAAACGGAGCTAATACGCTCACAAGTTCCTTGATGTCAGCAGGGAAACAATTAACGACAGTTACTGTCAAAGACAACAATGCTAAAACAGTCTCTAGTCCGGTTACTGTGAAACATACTGATAAGGATAAGGTTTCTACCAACGGTGTTGGTATGGCGCCTTACATGATGTCAGTTGCCTTGATGGTTGCTTCCTTGTCAACCAACGTTATCTTTGCTAAGGCTTTGTCTGGTAAAGAACCTAAAAATCGTTTTGAATGGGTTAAGAATAAATTGTTGATTAATGGTATTATTTCTACAGGCTCAGCTATTATTCTATTCTATGCTGTCCAAATGGTTGGTATTCATCCAAATCATCCTGGTAAAACCTTGCTAGTAACTCTTCTAGCAGCCTGGGCAATGATGGCTGTAGTAACTGCTCTTGTTGGTTGGGATAATCGTTATGGTTCATTTATTTCATTGATTATCTTGCTATTGCAACTAGGCTCAAGTGCTGGTACTTATCCAATCGAATTAAGTCCCAAAATCTTCAAGACCTTGCAACCCTTCCTTCCAATGAGTTACTCTGTTTCAGGACTCAGACAGACCATCTCAATGACTGGTCAAATTGGAACGCAAGTAACAGCCCTGATTGGTTTTCTTATAGCCTTTATGATTTTAGCAGTTCTGATTTATCGTAAACAAGAAGATTGATATATGATAGAGTTGAAGTTTTTCTTCAGCTCTATTTTTTGAGCAAATTGCTTGCGCCATGAGGGAAAAGAGATTATACTTGACTTGTCAATAATTGACTCATCAAGCATAGGAGGTTATCGTTTGGAAGTCAGTACGTTATTATATCGTTTAAAAATCGCAGACCAACAAACGACGCAGCTTTTTGAAAAGAAGCTTGGTATTAGTCTGACACGCTATGAGATACTTCAAGTCTTATTAGAAAAGGCTCCCTGTAGTCAAGTAACTTTACAAGAGTCTCTCCAAATTGACCAGGCAGCTATTACGAGACATTTGCGTATTTTGGAGGAAGAAGGGTATATTTTACGTCAACGGAATCCTAAAAATCAGCGCGAGTTTTTGGTGTCATTGACTACGAAGACACAGTCGGAATTGGTAACCAGTCCTTCCCCAGAACATCTTCGTATTAAACAACAAATCGAAGAACTACTTAGTCAGGATGAAATCAATCACTTATCATCAATACTTGACAAACTTGTCAAGGGATTTGACAATATCACATTTTAACTATAGGAGTAAAACATGTCACTTATCACCGTTATTTTAGCAACCTTAGTAGCTTTGGAACACTTTTACATTATGTATTTAGAAACTTTTGCCACACATTCAGACTCAACTGGGCGCGTGTTCAACATGACCAAAGAAGAACGTCAACGTCCATCTGTAACCAATCTTTTTAAGAATCAAGGGGTTTACAATGGCTTGATTGCGGTATTCTTGTTGTATGGATTGTTCATTTCACACAACACAGAAGTGGTTACACTCTTCTTGATTAATGTGGTTGCTGCGGCAGCCTATGGAGCTGTGACAGCGGATAAAAAAATCATCTTGACACAAGGTGGTTTGGCCATCCTAGCTCTAATTTCATTGCTCTTTTAAGAACTAAAAAGTAGACGTCGGTTGGCGTCTACTTTTTGTTTTATTGAACCGTAATATCTCCCGTACTGCTGTTAAGAGTAAGGAAGTTTTCGCTTGAAGGTTTGAGGTCTGACGTGATATCAGAATCCCCTAATTGACTGTCTTGGTTGATAGTGAGGTCATATTTAGCAAGGTTGATATCAATATCACCTGTGTTAACTGTAATATGATTCCTCTTAGTGACCGTGAGGTCAGAACCGGTGAAGTCTCCCATACTAAGGTTAATCTTGCTATTGACGATGGCACCTGTACTGATGTCAATGTCCCCTGTGCTAGTTTCAAGGGTTGTATCAAGGAGGTCGCTATCATTAAGGTAAGTATCACCTGCGTCTAATTTAATGGTAGACTTGGTTAGTTGGCTAGCTTGGCTTTCTAGGTCGCCTGCTGAAATATGAACCTCGCTGCTAGCGATTTTAACACTCTCTAAAGAAAGGTCCGCCGTTTGAATGTTAGCTTTGAGGGACTTGATATTGGTACCTTTGGGAAGCGTAATCGTTAGGATATTTTTAGAAGCAATCCCAAATCTTCCTTGCTGGAATAAGTCGCTTAAATTGTAAAATTTCCAGGTCTGTTTAGCATGACCCGTGTAGCGTTTACCCTTATCAGTAATCGTCAATGTTTTATCTTTGACGGTGTAGCTTAGGTCAGGCTTTTTAGAAGTCGTATAGGATAATCTAGGTTTGTCAATATTGGCTGTCGCGATAATCACATCATAGCGGTGGCTCGTTAGGTCAATACGGTCAAAACTTTCTAAATTCACTTTTTTATAATGAGTTTTTGGTGTCTGACTTTGTTTTTGCAGTTCTTTGGCTCCACCGGAAGCAAAGCCATAGGCGGTCAGACCAGCACCGATTAAGCTAACTGAAAGACCGATTCCTAAGATAATTTTCTTCCACGTTTTCATGATTTTCTCCCTTTATTAATTCCCCAGCGAATAGCAGCCCCAACGCCTTTGAAGAGTAATCTTGCCAGTTCAAAGATAACAAATAGCGCTAGCAATGCCAAGCCAATAGCTAAAAGTCCTAGGCCAATAGCTAGAATAGTCGCAGAAATCGAAGTTGACAGGTATGTAAAGCCTCCGTAAATGATCATAACTCCTGCAGGAAAGGCAGCGAGACTAATAGCGATAACAGTAGCAATAGCAGCAAATCCGATAGCAATAACGGTGACACTAGCGGCAAAGATAAATAGAGCTAGCGGAAAAGCAATCGGTGAGGCTAAAACAGCTAAAATAGCAATCCAGGCAATTTGCGCACGCTTGCACGGTGTTTTTTCATCGTCAGATAGGTGTTTGCCTAGAATATTATGAATGATTTCGTTGGCAGCCTCTTTTGGAGAACCAAGGTTTTCGATAACCTGCACCTCATTTTCAGGTCCAGCTTCGTCAAAATACTCGGTAAAATAGTCCATAGCCTCTACGTAATCTTCGTGAGGAAGGCGTTTGAGGTATTTGTCCAATTGCTCTAAATATTCAGTCCTTTTCATGTTTCAATCTCCCTGTGATAATTCCGTCAACCGTTTCGGTGTAGCTTGCCCACTCTTCCTTTAGGTAAATAAGCTGCGCTCGACCGTCGTCGGTGAGGGTGTAGTACTTACGCTTGCGCCTTTGATATTCTTGACTGTAGTTTGTCAGATAGCCAGCCTTCTCCAATTTTTTGAGGATAGGGTACAAGGTGGATTCTTTGATGTTGGCGATTAATTTGATGGTCTGACTGATATCATAGCCGTAAGAATCCTCTTTTTCAATAATGGCTAGAATCAGAAATTCGATAACTAGCGATGATGTCGGAAAGTACATAGACTAACCTCCCTTTATTATGTATAAATTTTATATACCCGTGGTGCTAGTTAATTTCAAAATACCATAAAAAGCCCAAAAGGACTATACTGTAAGTGACTAAACAAACAGAGAGGACGTCCCAATGAGCCACTTACAGTATACCGCCAAATCTCATCACTTACAATGGAATTTGAAGCAATTATCAAAAATATGCCATCAGCTGCTACATTGAAACCAATCGTCACTGTTTCAGCATCTTCAAAACAAGTATTAAATTGGGATTTCAACAGCATCTTTCCAACACGTTCCTTAGCGATAAAAATTGGGACTTTCTTCCCATTTTCTTCAATTTTCAGCGCTTTCAGCGTTCTTTCGGATGACACCTCTTTCTTGAAAGTTAAGACCGTCCAAGCTTTTTCAAGTGTCATGTCAGTTGCCTTGGGCACCTCCTTGCCGTTCACGGTAATGCTATCGTAGGCGTAATAAGTCAGCACCCACTAGACTTAGATGAGCTGATTTTTTCGGTTGTCGTGTCTAAGTGTTTTTTAGCTGTATCCGCTGGTTTTGGCGCCTCAATTGTAGCTGTTCACATTATTTTCAACAACTTCAAAATAGCTTGAAAAATGTGTCAATTCTTTCTTTTGCCCATTTTGAACTAAGTAGATTTTCTTGACTTTTGTTGCCGCTTCGCTGGTCTTAAAGAGCATTTCCAGCGTGACGGTACCTGTTTTTGCTGTCACCTATGTTTTGACATCAGCGGGTGTATTATTGAGGCGAATAGAGGTGACATTAGCCAGGTCAATCTTAGACAAGTCTAGGGCTACATCTTTTTGCTCAGCCAAGGCTTTCATAGCCCCATCTTTAAATTCTGTCATGATTTCAGAGCTAGAGTCAATGTTGTCAATCGTAAATTCTAAACGACGTTTTCCAGCATTATAAGTCAGTTTGTAAGTCTTGCTCAAATTAACATTTTGTTCGTCATTTTTAAGAATATCCTCCACATTTTTTTACCGCATTGAGACGGCGGACAGGGAGTGAGGAGATGTGACGACTATCATCTGGAAGTGCGATACCGATCTTGACAGATTTTGCAGTTGTTGCTGTGCGAGAATGCTCCAAAGGCTCGTCATTAACATAAATCTTACCGCCCTTAGATGTGATGGCTGCATAACTTGAAAAGACTAAGTCGTGGTAATCTTTGGTTTCACCTGTGGATAACTGTTCAAAATGGGTATTGCTCAAATAATCCACAGCCGTGATATTCACAAATTTGGTATCTGCAAAATAATCTGCTGTGACGGTGATTTCCTTGTTACGATGTTTGTTGCGGTAAACACTCAAAGTCGTATTATCGAATTGATTCTTATTTAAAGCCTCTTTTGGAATAACGAGCTTGCCTCCTTCAACTTGCAAAATGTTATTACCAACCTTGGTTGCTTTAGCCGGGTCCATCCACAAAGGCAATATGGAGGGACTTGGCATATTTGATAGCACCAGCTTTATCTTCAACAGAATTATCCACAGATTTAGTTGGTTTTGTGCCCGGCGGTGTGCTTAAATCATAACTTGGTTTAACAGGTTTAGTTCCCGGTGGAGTAATCAAATCAAAATTATTTTGACTGCCACCGACGTATTTGACAGATTGGATGTAAAGGTCTTTTAAGTCAATGCCACTATCTTTAACCTTAAAGGTCACACGTTTCCAGCGGTTGCCAAGATTTTCTAGCTTAGTCTCTGCTTTGGCGCTAAGGTAAGGCTTGTTGTTGTCCATTTTAATGTAATAACGGTAAATTTGAACACCTTCGCCGCCGATGCCTTTATTATTCAGTTTGGCCTTGATTTGGTAAATATAAGTCTTGTCACCTTCTGCTGGTTTACCCTTGATTTTACCGTCCCAAACGGAATCTGGCATCATAGCAAAACTATTTCGATAATCCAAACGATACAACTTACGGATATCGTGCGATTTCCCGATAACGTGCAGAACTTCTTTGGTCGTTCCGTCTAAAATAGAATACTCGATTGACTCCATATTACGCAGAGCTGTGATAAGCCAATCAAGTGGCCCGATGAAGACAAGAGTGGTTTTGCCTGCACATATTCTCTTGAAAAATAGACTTTCTTTACACCAGTAATCGACTTGATTTTTTCGATTTCACTCGCCAAAACATCAAAGGCAGCACCATTGACAATGGCGTTATAACGCTTGACCTTTTCTTTATCGATAGCAACTGTTTTTGAAATCTCATCAAGAATCTTATCCTGTTCTTCTTTAATTTCCCGCAGTTTTTTCTCAATTTCAGCTTGGCTTAATTGGGCAACAGTCTTTTGCTGCTGACTAGCATAATCTAACATAGAAGCCTTGGCAAACTCAACAATGGCACGCACACACTGCTCATTAGGAATTGTTGGACTTGGCGTTTCAGTTGCCACAGGATTGGATTCTGTAATAGGTGCACTTGTTTCAAGGTTGGAGTTCTTGTCCTCATCAGACGTCACGGACTGCTTGTCTTTAATCAGTGACTCAGCAACCGGTGCTACTTCTTGATTAACCTTATCAGAAATGTCTGATTTGACGATTTCTTATGCTGCTGGCTTAGAAGCTGTGCTAGTTTGGGCTACTGGCTCTGGGACTTCTGGCGTCTTTGGACTAGATTCTTCCGTGACCGGCTCTGCTATCATTTCAGATTTAGTAGTCAATGATGAATCTGATAGTTGTGTTGTTGGCTGCTTTTGAGAAGAAGCACTGTCTTGGTCAGCGACCGCTTTTGCTACTTCTGTAGTTGCTGTTGGATTAGAAATAGCTTTCGCTACTGTGCTGACTTCTGTCCTTGTGTCTACATTTGTCTTGCTGGCAGGTGTTACCGTCTCGACCGTAGAGGAAATCGGCGTTTCATCCGCTTTTACTGATGTAGCATTAGTTGCAAGACTTGCCACCGCTACTGTTCCCAAGAGAGCACCGCACAAACTGCGACACACCTTACTTTTTCTGAAGCCAAATTTGTCTGTCTTTTTATAAAATGTCATACCTTCCCCATTTCTAATAATCTCCTTCGCACCCTTCATCCTATGCAAAAAGAATCCCTCGCCTGATTTCCGGCAAGGGGCATACCTTATCATCACTATCATCGTAAATAAAGTGATTCTGATGTCCAAAATTTTTTACTTCATCCACTACACAATTCTTAAGAAAGATAGTAGTGTTCTGACAGGATGGCGACAGTTGCAAAAGATGAAGATGCGAATCAATTAAAAAGACTTTTGTCGATTCTTTTTGAAGAGGCAAATCAATGTAAACATCACCATCATACTGACAAATCCGACAATCATTTTCCCTAATCCGTAGGGGATTCGAGGGCATTTCTTGGTATTTATCATGAGCCATGGTTTTACCTCTTCAAGAATATTAACCGATTAATTAACTAGTTAAGCGTGATTTTAGCACTCGACTTTTACCTTGTCAATAGGAAAAGGACAAATCAGTTTTTTTAGAAAATAACAGCCCCGCAATTCTCTAATATCAACAGAAAAATAAAAAAATCTAATCCTGAAAAAATCAGAATTAGACCTTTTAAAAAATTGATAATCATCTTATTTGGTTTTACCAGTCCAGTAATCAAAACCATCTTTGAGGACATAGACATCAGTAAATCCAGCTTTTTTGAGCATGAAAACGAGACGAGGAATTGCTTGACCGCGACTAGCATCGTAAAGCAAAACCGGTTTGTCCTTACGAAGTGCTGACAAGCTCAATTTAAATTGGCTGGCAGGAAGATTACGAGCCCCCATGATGTGCTTGGTGTGAAAAGCTGTTGACTCACGAACATCAACGATTTGTCCACCGTGCATCAAGCCTTCAAAGGTTTCATTGTCAATAAATTTAGCTGCGCGACGCACACGGTAATAGTTCCAAGCTGTCCAAGCAAGAAAAGCTAATACAATAATCAGAATTAAAATCCAGCTCACGATAAACTCCTATTCTGCAAATTGGCTTGCAAGGCTAGCAGCACCGATGATACCCGCATCATTTCCAAGCTCAGCAATTTTAATTTTTGTTGATTTTCGAACTTGTGGAAAAGCAAATTTTTGGAAGTTATTTTCAATACGGCTACGCAAAAATTCACCTGCGGCTGACACACCACCACCGATAACAACTGAATCTGGGTTCAAAATATTAGAAATGTTAGCTGACGCAAGTCCAAGGTAGAAAGAGACTTTATCCACAACGGTGTTGGCAAAGTGGTCACCTTCTTTAGCAGCGTCAAAAATGTCCTTACTTGAAACAGCTTCACCATTGTCAATAGCTGCTTTAATCTTAGAGTCGCCTTCGTATTCTTCAGCCAATTTACGAGCAACACGGACAACACCTGTTGCAGAAGCGACAGTTTCCAAACAGCCATGGTTTCCACAAGTACAGTCAAAACCGTCTTTCGGCTCAACAACGATGTGACCGATTTCGCCACCAGCACCAGCGACACCGTGAATGAGGTTACCATCAGCGATAACACCGCCACCGACACCAGTACCAAGTGTGACAAAGACAACGTCTGGATTGTTAGCGCCAGCTCCCACCCAGCGTTCACCTAGCGCAGCCACATTGGCATCATTATCAATAGCAAATGGAATACCGAGTTCGGCTTCGATGACTGAACCAACTTCTTGTGTGCTTGCCCAGTTAAGATTGAAAGCGCCTGTAACAGTTTTCTTATCGCGGTCAACGGCACCAGGAGACCCCATACCGATACCAACGAAGTCATCTTTGGTCAAATTATAAAGTGCCAAACGGTGTTTCAATGAAGCAACGATGTCTGGAACAATGTGTTTGCCATCTTCCAAAATGTTGGTTTCGATTGCCCATTTTTCTTGAACTTCTCCTTCAAGAGTCAAAATCCCAAATTTAACAGTTGTGCCGCCAAGGTCAATTCCAAGTAATTTTTTAGCCATTGTGTTTTTCCTTTTCTAATTCAATACGGTGCTCGCGTCGTAAAATCAATTCAGCAACCATGTAGTCTTCCTTACTAACAAGGCTGTTATCGTATAAACGTTCCAGCTCAATCTTCATCATCTCGATGTCGTAGAGGCGTTTGCCAAGATAAACGTAAATACCAAATCGTTTCAACAACTGCTGCACATCATATAAAGTTTTCATAACTAAATTTTACCAAAACCAGACCAACTTTTCAAGGAAATTATGCAAACGGTTGCTTATTTGATAAAAAAGGAGAGTGGGACAAAAATCGCGAAGATGAAGCCTTCGATTTTGTCGTCCCACCTCCGCACAGTTGAGTAGGTCTCTAAGTACTGATTTATCAGTGCTTA
>OGEP01000777.1_pt1 | contig 42332 bp, 38 predicted proteins | sample 1570721 | NCBI WGS metagenome assembly OGEP01 (sample SAMEA2582131, study PRJEB24529) | metagenome | biome: Human gut stool | place: China | collected 2011 | reverse complement strand
GAAGTCAAGGTTCCTTTCCAGTTTAGCACCTCTTGTCCTTCAAAGTCTTGCTGTGCAATAGCATAAAGTTTTTGATCACTCCGGATCCTCCCCAATTGGATACAGGCTCTACAATACAGTACCTCTTCACTCAACTTCCAAAGTTTTTGATCAATCAAACTGCCACATCGAAAGCATTGGTACCTTCCATTCTGTTTTTCCATAGCTGGAAGTTCTTGGGCAATTTCTTTTAAATCATTTGTCATTTGACTCTCCGTTAAGAGTCTTCCATAAGAATCTTCTATCTTCATACTTATTAATTCGCAAAAGTTGGAGAAAATCGTTCTTTTTTTGTAAAATAAGAATATGGAATATGTTACATTTAAAGAGAACGGCACTGTTCAAGAAGAAATCAAAAAATCAAAATTCATTTGTCATGTCAAGCGAGTCTCCTCTGAAGAGGAAGCTAGAGATTTTATCAATGCCATCAAAAAGGAACACTATAAGGCTACACATAACTGCTCTGCTTTCATCATTGGAGAACAAAGTGATATCAAACGAACCAGTGACGATGGAGAGCCTAGTGGAACAGCTGGGGTACCGATGTTAGGAGTTTTGGAGAATCATCGCATCACTAATAGTTGTGTCGTGGTTACCCGCTATTTCGGAGGTATTAAATTAGGCGCTGGCGGTCTGATTCGTGCTTATGCTGGAAGTGTTGCACAAGCAGTTCGAGAAATTGGACTGGTAGAAATCAAAGAGCAAGTGGTTCTTGGGATCACACTTTCTTATTCCCAATACCAAGAATTTGCTAATTTCTTAAAAGACCATCAATTGGCAGAACAAGATCCGATGTTCACAGATCAGGTGATGACAACGATTTTTGTGGATAAAGAAAACACAAACTCTATCACAGCGGCTTTAGTCGAATTTTACAATGGCAAAGTCATTATTGAGGACCAAGGAATTCGTGAGGTTGAAGTACCCCTGCTTTCTGTAGAAAAATAATTAACAATACTATCGGCAACGATAGTTTTTTTTTATCACACCCATAAAATTTCTATATTTTACATTCTTCTCGCAAGAGACTATACTTGTTAGTATCAAGAAAACCTAGAACTGAGGTATATTATGGCTATTTATGAAAATATTACAGAATTGATTGGGAACACTCCGATTGTCAAATTGAATCGTCTTGTTCCTGAAGGAGCTGCAGATGTCTATGTCAAACTCGAAGCCTTCAATCCTGGATCATCTGTTAAAGACCGGATTGCTTTGAGCATGATTGAAAAAGCTGAAGCGGATGGCTTGATCAAACCAGGTGATACCATTGTCGAAGCAACTAGTGGGAACACAGGGATTGGCTTGTCATGGGTTGGCGCAGCTAAAGGCTACAAAGTTGTGATTGTCATGCCTGAAACCATGAGTGTGGAACGTCGTAAAATCATCCAAGCCTATGGAGCTGAACTCGTTTTGACTCCTGGAAGTGAAGGAATGAAAGGCGCTATCGCTAAAGCTGAAGCAATCGCTGCAGAAAGAAATGGCTTCCTTCCTCTTCAATTTGAAAACCCTGCTAACCCAGAGGTACATGAAAGAACAACAGGACAAGAAATCGTTGATGCCTTTGGAAAAGATGGTTTAGATGCTTTTGTCGCAGGTGTTGGTACTGGTGGTACTGTTTCTGGTATTTCTCATACTTTGAAAAAGAATAATCCTGCTGTCAAAGTCTATGCCGTTGAGGCCAATGAATCTGCAGTCCTTTCTGGCGAAAAACCTGGACCACATAAAATCCAAGGGATTTCAGCAGGCTTTATCCCAAATACCTTAGATACTAACGCATATGATGGTGTTCGTCGCGTATCTTCAGAAGAAGCTTTCGAACTTGCACGCGCTATTGGTGGTGCTGAAGGATTCTTAGTCGGTATCTCAAGCGCAGCTGCTATCTATGCTGCTATTGAAGTCGCAAAAGAATTGGGTAGCGGTAAAAAAGTTCTTGCTCTTGCACCAGATAATGGAGAACGTTACCTTTCTACTACCCTTTACGAATTTGAATAATTCTCTATATCAAAAAAACTTCGATAGGTTTCATCAACCTATCGAAGTTTTTATTTTTTTTCTTGTTTGCTAAAGAATACCTTTCCTTCTTTGACCCAGGTCGGCATCTGTTGAGCTAAGGGCGCAAAACCACTCTTATGGCGGTCATTTGAAAAACGATGGTGTCGAATGCTTCGTTGCGGGGTCTCTTCAAGCGTTCTCAGAGAGAGGCTAGCTTTGTTGGTATATTCATCAACATCGATGACTTGGACAAAGACCTTCTCCCCAATTGACAGAATATCTTGAATATTACTTACATAACCACTTCTAATCTCTGAGATATGAATCAAGCCCGTCACACCCGACTCTAGTTCGACAAAGGCGCCGTAAGGTTGAATGCCTGTGATGGTTCCTTCTAACTTATCTCCAATTTTCATATTAATCCTCAATTTCGATGGTTTGAATCACGACATCTTCTACTGGCTTATCCATCATCCCTGTCTCAACAGCCGCGATCTCATCCAACACAGCAAAAGAAGCTTTATCCATCAATTGTCCAAATACGGTATGGCGTTGATCTAGGTGAGGAGTTCCTCCTTCTGTCGTATAGATTTCGGCAATTTTTTCAGGCCAGCCACCGCGAACCAATTCCTTTTTCGAGTATGGGAGATGTTGGTTTTGTACAATAAAGAATTGGCTGCCATTTGTGTTTGGTCCAGCATTCGCCATCGAAAGGGCTCCACGAATATTGTACAATTCTTTTGAAAATTCATCTTCGAAACTGTCACCATAGATGGACTCACCACCCATACCAGTACCTGTTGGATCTCCCCCTTGGATCATGAAATCTTTAATAATCCGATGGAAAATGACACCATCATAATAGCCAGACTTGGCAAGGGCCACGAAGTTCGCAACTGTTTTTGGTGCTTGATCCGGGAACAATTGAATTTTCATCTCACCGTGATTGGTTTTGATCACTGCGATAGGACCTTCAACCGCACCAAGTTCCAACTGTGGTAACGTCAATTCTTTTTCAACCATATTTAACTCCTCTAAGGCATAGAATATGCCATCTTCTTCCAAATTTTTAGTGATATAATCAGCTTTTTCTTGTAACTCTGGGGCAGATACTCCCATTGCGATACTAATCCCAGCATAATCAAATAGTTCAAGATCATTTAATCCATCCCCAAATACTAAAACATTCTCTGGCTTCAAGCCCAAATGATTTACAAGTTGAGAAACTCCCGAAGCCTTTGAAGCTTCAAAACGAACAACATCTGACGAATGGGGATGCCAGGATACTAGGCGCAAGTCCTCTTGCAAGGAATCCGGTAACTCTAACTCACTATCCTGCTCATCAAAGGTCCACATTTGGAAAATAGGTTCTTTCAAATGCAAATCTGGATCTACTGGTAAGTTGGGATAAATAATGTCAATAGCATCACTGATCAAAGGGGTCCGATTGGACAGAGCTGCTTGATGACTAGCCACCAATCCATAATCAATCTCAGATTCTTTGGCCCAATCCACAAAAGAAGAAACGATTGCTTCATTGATTGGTGATTGGTAGATGACAGTTCCTTTTGAATCTTCTATATAGGCACCATTTAAGGTTACTAGAAAATCAGGCTTTAAGTCCATAATTTCAGGAACAACCCCAAAAACCCCTCTGCCAGTTGCAATCCCTGTTCGAATTCCTTTTTCTTTCAACTGATGAAAGACATCTTTTACAGATTCTGGGATCAATCCAGTTTCTTTTGCACGTAATGTATCATCAATATCAAAAAAGACGATTTTAACTTTTTTGGCTTTATAACGTAATTTTGCGTCCACTTGTCTCCCCCCTATTTTCCTTGCTCTATTATAGCATGTTTCCCTTTAAAAATCTTCTTGATTCACCAGATGGTGTCGGAAGGCATAGACGACTGCTTGCGTCCGATCACTGACTTCTAATTTGGATAAGATGTTGGAGACATGGGTCTTCACTGTTTTTAAAGAAATGAAGAGTTCATCTGCTATTCGTTGATTTTCATATCCTTTCGTCAATAAAGCCAGAATATCTCGTTCTCTAGCTGTCAAATCATCATGCAATTCAGCATGGTTCTTTCGTGACTCAACTTTTTGACTAACTTCTGTCTCAATTGCAAATTCTCCCTTTGCAACCTTTCGGACAGCCTGTAAGATCTCAGTTGCTGACGAGGTCTTTAAAATATACCCTTTTGCACCAGCATCTAAGACAGGGTAAATCTTTTCGTTATCTAAATAAGACGTCAAAATGACAATTTTAGCTTCCGGCCACTCTTTTAGGATGGCTAGAGTTGCATCGATACCATTTAGCTCTGGCATCACAATATCCATGATGATGACGTCTGGTTTTTCTTTCAACGCCAACTCCACGCCTTTTTGCCCATTTTGTGCCTCTAAGACTTGCTCAATATCGGTTTGCATGGACAAAAAGCTTTTCAATCCCAATCGGACCATTTCATGGTCGTCTACTAATAATACTTTCATACAGTTTCCTTTTCATTTTTATCTTTTACAAGGAGGGGAACACGAATATCTACAGCCACTCCCTTTTGAGGACTCGTTCTTATTTTAATGGTTCCCGCCATGTCTTCTACACGTTCTTGAATATTTTTCAACCCATAACTCAATCGTTCCAATTTTTCCTGCTCAAAGCCGATTCCATCATCTACCATCCGTAAATGAAGTTGTTTTCCTTCCTGTTGCAAAAAGACATCCATTTGTTGAGCTCTAGCGTGTTTCAAGGTATTGCTGACAATTTCTTGGACGATTCGAAATAGATGTTCTTCCATTTCTTTTGGAATGCTCACGTCATTATGATGGAAGACAACTGTTAGGTTACTCTTTTCCTTCAATTCTCTAAAAATCATCTCCATCCCTTCTACCAAACTTTTTCCTTCCAATTCTGTAGGACGAAGATGTAGGAGCAAGACGCGTAAATCATTTTGGGCTGTACCTAGAATATCTGACACACCATTGAGTTGCTGCTGGATCTGACTTTTCTCTAACTCAAGGGCCTGTGCTGCCACTCCAGATAAAATCATATTGGCTGCAAACAATTCTTGACTAACCGTGTCATGTAGATCACGCGCAATTCTCTTACGCTCGATTTCCACAATTTCTTCCTCATTTCGCATCACACGATTTTCACTTTTTTGTAAATTTTCTTCTAGTCGAAGCAATTTGCTGTCCAATAAATCTAACTGTCGATTCAATTCTTTGGGGGCAATTTCTTTTCGCTGTGAAGCAGTCAGGATAGATTCTACCTTTTGTTGTACTGCATGAACCGTTACAAATTGCGTGATTTTAATAATTAAGACAACCAAAGCCGTCAATGCAAGCGTCAGACTAAAAACCAAAAATAGGAATGACTGAAGCAAGGAAAGATCTGAAAGAAGTTTGCCCCACTGAAAACCAACAAAATGGAAAATGGTATGACAAATGACCGCAACCACCATTAGGGAATAGAAATACAATAGGAGATAGTCTAATTTCTTCATGCGCGAATCACCTCAACATCCCCAACAATACCAACTAACACAATTTTTATAGAACGGTGCGATCTCCGATAATGTGCCGTTTCAATGTCTATGGTTTCATTTCTCATTTTACGGACAGGAAGTTCCAAAAACTTCAGATCTCCATACAAGGTGTTAATTTGTAAATGCAACTCCAAATCAATCGGTAAGATAATTTTTGTATTTCCAAAACCTTTCCGAATGATCACTACATTGTCCCAATTGCAAATGGCTACCTCCTCTAAATGGAGGGTGTCATTTCCAAAAACTCGGATTACATTCAGATCTCGATACCCTCGACTTTGCTTTGAAAAATGTTGTAAATCACCAATCCATCGAGTTTTTTCCTGACGAATTTTCGTATCCTCTTCAACATCAAACACAACGGCTTCATTTTCCTTATACATATAAGGGTAAGCAATCAATAAACCATAAACCACCGCAAATAAAATGGCTGCAATCACAAAAGGATTCAGCATCACGATAAAAAACAAGAGCACACTCAGCGCGATTAATAGAAAATTCGCTTTTTGTTTGCCAAAATAGTAATACAAAAGGAGCAAAAAGAGAACCATCAAGACAACAAATCTGGAAAAATCGATTGATAAAATGGTGATCGCTGCTAATGTTAACAAAACGGCTTCAACGAAAATAAAAATTTGTATTTTCCACATAGTCTACCTCATCTTTTCCTATTTTATCAAATTTTTCCTCATTTGACTTCCGTCTGTGGTTGGATAATAGCAGACAATCAAAAAGACTCAGAAATCCATCTGAGTCTTAGACTGATTTATGAATCTCCACCAGTTGCACTACTGCTAGAACTTTCTGTATCTGATCGTTCAGCAGAGGATGAACTAGATGCATCTGAACTTGATGAGGCTTTCGTACTTGAAGAAGCCGTCACTTTAGGCTCATATACAGTCAAAACAATTCGTGTTCGGTTAATATCCACCGTACTCGAAACTTCTGGAGTTTGACTGACAATTTGACCGGCAGAAACAACTACCCCATCAGGGAGATGTTCCGTTTTTCTTAATTCGATATTGGCTTCTTTAATACCATAGATCTCAATCAAATTACTTCTAGCAAAATCATAAGTTGATCCAACATAGTTTGGCATTTCAATTGAAGTCGTTTCTTTCGCTACTTTCAAAACAATCTTTGTTTTTGAATTCAGAGAATATTGCTCTCCTGGAGCTGGGGTTTGTTCAAGAACTGTCCCTGCAGCATAATCGAAGGTCTCAACTTCTTCAATCGTGATCATTTTGCTTGATACTTTATAAGTATTTTTCAGATCTTCCTCTGCTTTAGCTCGTGTTTCTCCTACATAGTTTGGCATTTCAAAACTATTTGGACCTTTTGAAACAATCAAATCAATGCGACTTTGTTCTTTCTTTTGAGCACCTGCATTTGGATTGGTCCGAATCACATAGCCTTCTGCAACCGAATCACTGTACTCTTCTTTCTCTTCACCGACTTGAAGGTCTTGTCCCTCAATAACCGCTCTAGCTTCGGCAATGGTTTTGCCGGAAACATCTGGAACTGTTTTATTGGCTGGGCTCATATACAACAAGAAAGTAAAGGCTGCAAGAACTAGTGCAATGGCAACAAACAAGACCTTGTAGCGCGCCCGCAAGCGTCTTCTTGGCTTTTTACTTGGTGCCATTGTCTGCTGGTCAGATAATGGTCGATTAGGATCTACCGAACTGATTTCACTGCGTACCTCAGAGATTGGAACAGGAGCCGTCTTTGGAGTTGGACTCACTTTTGGAAGAGTCTTTGTATCAGCTTTCGATTGATCTTCAAAAATCAGTTTTTTCTCATTTCTTCTCTCGTAGGACAAGCAACTTGAAAGGTCCACATACATCTCTGCCACTGATTTATAGCGATCCGTCAGTTTTTTAGCTGTCGCTTTGATCACTACATTTTCTAAAGCTTGTGGAACATTCTTATTTTCTTCACGAATAGATGGGAGTGGCTTTTGAAAATGCTGCAAAGCAATTGTGACTGCACTATCTCCATCATAAGGAATGTGTCCTGTCAACATCTCATAGAAAATGATCCCCATAGCGTAGATGTCACTTTGCACTGTAGCTTTTGAACCACGCGCCTGCTCAGGGGACAAATAATGAACCGACCCCAACATCGAGTTGGTCTGGGTCAAGCTAGTCTCTGCAAAGGCCACTGCAATCCCAAAGTCTGAAACTTTTGCTGTTCCATCTGGTGTCAAGAGGACATTCTGTGGTTTTAAATCTCTATGGATAATGCCACGCGTATGGGCAAGACGCATAGCTAGAAGGATCTGCCCCATCAAACGAACAGCTTCTTCATTTGATAAAGGAGCATTTTCTTTGATATAGCGTTTCAAGTCTAAACCTGCAACATATTCCATTGCAAGGTATTGTTGTCCTTCTTCTTCGCCAATGTCTGTAATCCGAACGATATTTGGATGGTCCAGCTCTGCCATCGCCTTTGCTTCACGCTGAAAACGTGCAACTGCAATGGGATCCGTCTGGTAATTCGTACGCAGTACCTTGACTGCAACTTCTTCCCCATCTAAAATCAAATCACGCGCAAGATAAACATCTGCCATCCCGCCGCGTCCAATTTGTTGGATGATTTTATATCGCCCGGCAAAAATTTTGCCGATTTGAATCATGCTGCGTCCTCCTCAGTAAAGTGGAGCAGTACAACAGTGATATTATCCAAGCCTCCAGCATTATTGGCAAAACGAATCAAGGTTTGAGCTTTTTCTTCCAGTGAAACATCACTCAAGACAATATCTCTGATTTCATCCGGACCAATCATATTAGTTAAACCGTCACTATTGATCAAAATATAATCATCTGCTTCAACCGTCACCAAACCATAATCCGGCTCCAACTCATCTTTTTGGCCAATGGACTGAGTGATGATGTTACGTTGAGGATGATGGGCTGCTTCTTCCTCTGTGATTTGACCTGCTCGCAAAAGAGCATTTACAAGAGAATGATCACTGGTCAACTGCTGATATTCGCCCTGACGAATGAGGCCAATCCGCGAATCTCCAACATGGGCATAAATCACTTGCCCTTCTACAAAAGCCAAGGCTTCCAATGTCGTTCCCATTCCTTTGTGCTCATCATCTTGCCCAGCTAAATGGATCCGACGGTTCACAGCTTCTAAATGTTCTGCAAACCATTCCCGTACTTGATTAACCGTCTCGATCTCAGAAGAAACCCAAGCCGCACCTAGGTCTGTGACTGCCATTTCACTAGCAATATTTCCGGCACGGTGTCCTCCCATACCATCAGCAAGTAAAACCATAGATTTTCCTGCCTTGTTTGTATATTGATTTGCATAGTCTTGGTTATTTGTCCGTCTTTGACCTACATCGGTTAAGATCGTCATATCCATACTGTCAGTTTCCTCCTGATATTATGAGATTCTCTTAAAACGACTGATAAAGAAGCCGTCGCTTCCATATAATTCGGGTGTAATAAGAATACAATCATTTTTAAGAATATCTTTTCTTTCGTGATCCAATGGGACTTGTTCGAAATTTGGATGGTTTTTCAAAAATTGGTCCACCACTTCAAAATTCTCTTTGCCCATAATTGTACACGTACTGTACACTATTATACCACCTTTACGCACACTTTGACAAACACTATCCAGAATGGCCAATTGAATAGCTTGTAAAGATACAAAATCTGCACTCTCTTTATTGTACTTGATATCAGGCTTTCTCCGTATCAAACCAATCCCTGAACAAGGCGCATCCACCAAAATTTTATCGAAAGCATCAGGTCCAAATGTTTCAAAGACTTTTGTCGCATCTAACTTCTTTGTCAAAATTTTGTCCGCAACATGGAGCCGATTAGCATTTTCTTGAATCAATTTGAGCTTATGGTCATAGAGATCCAAGGCTGTGACTTTCCCAGTTGTGAGATAAGAAGCCAGGTGGGTCGTCTTTCCACCTGGCGCCGCACAGGCATCTAAAACCCACTCATCTCCTTGCAAATCCAAAGCCGGTGCCACCAATTGACTGGACTCGTCTTGAATAGTAATGCGCCCTTCTTTGAACAAGGAATGCGCTGCAAAATGTCCCTGTTCTTTCACGAGAGCGGACGGAGCAAGTAGAGAGGAGGTTGCTTCGAGTAGCTGAGCCAACTCTTCTTTTTCGTCTAGATCAATCACACGAATACTGGATTTATTACGCTGATAGAGACTCTTAAAAATAGCGCAAGCACGTTCTTCACCGTATTCTTCGATCAATGCTTTGACCAACCATACAGGTAGGGAATACTCTACCGAATAACGTTTGTTCTTTCGCTTGATCGTATCAATAGCTGGTAGCCCCTCGCGGAGGAGCTTTCTAAGAATAGCATTGACAAACTTCTCACTGCCTTCTTTACGGCGTTTTGCTATCCGGACAGCTTCATTGACGATGGCATGATCGGGAATTCGGTCTAAATAGACAAGTTGATACAAACTCATCATCAAAAGATAATAGAGCCAAGTATCTAATTTCGTCCGGTCTTCAATCACGTGGGCGAGATACCATTCGAGTGTTATCTTCCGTGCGACAGTACCGTAAACAACTTCCGTAACAAAGCTTCTATCTTTATCTGAAAGATGAGAATGTTCCAGCGCTTGATTTAGGGCAATATTAGAATAAGCTCCCTGTTCAAAAACCTCTTCTAACACTCGAACGATCTGTTCACGCGCATTCATTTGTTTAACTTCCAAAGTGATCTCCTACTTTCAATTGACGACCCGCGCCATTCAAAAAGTCTGTGATGGACATTTTAGGTTTTCCTGCTGGCTGCACAACTTTAAGGGACAGTGCACCTTCTCCAGCAGCTACCAGCAACTCTTTTTTGGTCAAAGCAATCACTTCTCCTGGATTTCCATTTCCTTCGCATAGCTCTGCTTCATAAACTTTAAAGCGCTGACCATTTAATAACGTATGAGCAACTGGCCAAGGATTCATCCCCCGGATCTGGTTAAAGACTTGGCGATTGGTTTTGGTCCAGTCCAAAACCTCTTCTTCCGGTAAAATATTCGGTGAAAATGTGACCAAACTTGGATCTTGTGGACTTGGCTTGATCTCTCCTGCCAGGTAAGCTGGCAAAGTATCTAGGAGTAAGTCACGTCCAAGGACTGCCAATTTTTCAAACAAAGTTCCCACATTGTCCTCATCTAAAATTGGGAGAGAACGAGCTGCAATCATGTCTCCGGCATCCATTTCCTTGACCATTTCCATAATCGTAACGCCTGCTTCTTCATCACCATTGATCAGGGCATAGTGAATGGGAGCCCCACCTCTATATTTAGGCAACAAAGACGCGTGGACATTCACCGCAAATTGGAAGTTCTCCAACAATTTTGTCGGTAAAAATTGTCCAAAAGCAGCGGTCACAATTCCATCTGCATCTAGTGATAAGAGCGTTTCCATTTCTGGACTACCCGATAATTTCTCTGGCTGAAGAACCGGTAGTTGATGGTCCAAAGCTACCTGCTTCACCGGGGTCATTCGAATCTCTTTTTTGCGACCTACTTTGCGGTCTGGTTGAGTCACAACCGCCAGAATTTCATAGCGCGAATCTGCTAACAATCCCTTTAAAACCGTCGCTGAAAAATCAGGCGTTCCCATAAAAATTAATTTTGTCATTTCTTTCTTCCTTACATAAAACTTTGAGGTTCATTATCAATACTGACACGTAGATCTTGGTTGCCTCTTTCTTGCGTAAATTCTAAGATTTGGTTCAAGACCTGTGTCATGCCTTCTTCAAAACGATATTTCACAATGATTTGATAATGATACAAATTATGTGTGCGTGCAATTGGTTTAGGTGTTGGTCCTAAGATTTGGACCTGATCAGATAAGCCAGATCGGAGAATTTCCATGACCTGATGTGACTTCTCCATCACAATTTCCTCACTCTTATGTGATAGGGTTAACCCAACTGTGAAGTAATAAGGCGTATAGCCTAACTGCCGACGAATCTGCATTTCATAAGCAAAAAAGCCTTCATAATCTTGGTCTTTGGCAAATCGAATCGCATAGTGGTTGGGGTTGTAGCTCTGAATGATAACCTCTCCTTCTTTCTCTGCTCGTCCGGCCCTACCTGCCACCTGAGTCAAGAGTTGAAAAGTTCGCTCTGAGGATCGATAATCCGGTAAATTTAAAGAAGTATCCGCATTCAAGACACCCACTAAGGTCACATTTGGAAAATCCAAGCCCTTCGCAATCATTTGCGTCCCTAACAAAATATCCGCTTCTCCATTCCCGAAAGCATCTAATATCGCTGCGTGGCTCCCTTTTTTTCGAGTGGTATCCACATCCATGCGCAGAATTTTAGCTTCAGGAAAGATCTCTTGTAATTCATCATAGGCTTTTTGTGTTCCTGTCCCGTAATAACGAATGGAAGGACTTTGGCAATTTGGACATTGTCGAGGAATCGCTTTGCTATAGCCACAATAATGACAGTTCATGGTTTTAGTATCCATGTGGAGGGTCAGTGAGATATCACAATTGGGACAAGTATCTACAGTTCCACACTCGCGACACATGACAAAGCTGGAATAACCACGGCGGTTCAACATCAAGACAACCTGCTCTTTTTTCTGCAAGCGATCAGCAATAGCTTCCACTAGAACCGGAGTGAAGTTACCAGCTTCATTTTGGCCAATATAATCACGAAAATCAACGACTTTAACTTCTGGAATTTTGGCTGCCGGATTGGCCCGTTGGGTGAGACGAATTAATTCATAAACCCCTTTTGTTGCACGAGCCCGCGATTCTAAACTTGGTGTAGCAGATCCAAGAAGCAAGACTGCTTGATTATATTGAGCCCTTAAGACTGCGACATCCCTTGCGTGGTAGCGTGGGTTACTATCTTGTTTGTAGGAAGCCTCGTGCTCCTCATCAATGATAATGGCTCCGATGTTTTTTAAAGGAGCAAAGATGGCTGAGCGCGCTCCAACGACTACCTTGGCCTCCCCACGTTCAACTTTTCGCCATTGATCATACTTCTCACCATTTGATAAGCCCGAGTGTAGAATAGCTACTTCCTGGCCAAAACGAGAGATAAAGCGATCCGTCATCTGTGGCGTCAAGGAAATCTCAGGAACCAACATAATAGCTGTTTTCCCCTTATTTAGAACTTCCTGAATAATCTGCAGATAAACTTCTGTTTTCCCGCTTCCAGTCACACCTTCTAATAAAAAAGGCTTTGATGCTTTCCCAATTTGAGAAACTACTGTTTCTACAGCTTTTGCTTGCTCTGAATTTAAAAGCAGAGCCTGGGTCTGTTCTTTGCCTTCATAATATGCAGCCGCCCGATTCACTTCTCGTTCTGTAATTTCTAAAACACCCTGATCAATAAAATAAGCCACTACTTCTCGTGAAAAATCCTGATACAATCCTGCTAAGGGTTGCTCCCCTTGCTCTAGTAACAGGCGCTCTTTCAATGCTAGCCTTTTTTTAGCTCTCGCTGATGGTTGAAGTTCTTTTAATCCTTCCTGGTTAACGCGATACCATTTTTCTGTTTTAATTTGTTTCTTATCCTTGGCCTTGTATTCAAGTAGCAAATCTCCTTTTCTGACCAACCGCATCACTTGGGCTTGATCGGCCGCATCTAGAGAAGAAAAAGAAACTTCATTTTTTTCACCAAAAAGTTTCACTTTAAGAGTGGGCTCTAAAGAAGGTTGAGGATACAAAATCTTATCATAACTCGAATTGAGGAGAGAAGGAAGCATGGTTTTTAAAATCGTGATCTTATAAGAAAAAACACTTTTTCGTAATTGATCTGCCAACCAGAACTGCTCTTGATTTAAGACCGGAGTGTAATCCAAGACCTCCACAATCGCTTTTAATTCCTCGCTTGTGTCTGCCTCTCCTAAAACATCTACCACAATCCCTTGAATGAGGCGATTCCCTTTACCAAAGGGGACATGAACTCGCATACCTGCCTCCACCATATCCTCAAATTCTAATGGAATCTGATAAGAATAGGGTTTATCTGTCTGCATCAATGGGACATCTACGATGACTTTTGCTATCACTTTTTCACCTCCAGCCTCTATCATATGAGCTTTACTTTATCACGGAACCCTTTAAATAGCAAAAAATAAGATTGAGAAGCCCCCAACCTTAAATTTTTTCACCATCTTCTTTTTCTTTGGCAATTTGTTCCTTAATTTTGCGCTCTTCTTCTTCTTTGCGAATCCGCTCTGCTTCAATCCGACGACGAAGCGCTTCACGTTTTGTTTCTGGATCCGGGTGAACAACTACGTTTCCAGACTCGATTTCTTCAAGCGCTTGTAATGTTGATTTAACTGATTGGAATTCTTGAGTTGGTACTGCACCACTTTCCAATTCGTGGGCCCGTTTTGCCAAAAGAATGACCAATGAATATTTTGATGGTACTTTGTCAAGCAATGTATCAATAGAAGGTTTTAACATCATATTCCTATACCTAATTTCTAATTATTTATCTCTTCACAATAGTTTGTGTTTTTGGTAACATATCCAGATAATGCCCAATGACACGGTCTACACGGAAATGTTCTGCTTCGATCACACGTTTGACACGTTCAGCAGCAAGAGGAACTTCATCGTTCACAATTGCGTAGTCATATTCACGCATCATGGCGATTTCTTCTTTTGCTTTTTCAATCCGTTGCGCAATAACTTCTGCACTATCTGTCCCGCGACCCACTAATCGATCTTGCAATTCATCCAAATCAGGCGGAGTTAAGAAAATAAAAACTGCATCTGGAACTTTCTTCTTTACTTGAAGGGCACCCTGAACTTCAATTTCAAGGAATACATCGATTCCCTTGTCCAAGGTTTCATTCACATAGGTTAAAGGAGTCCCATAGTAATTTCCAACGTACTCAGCGTACTCCAACATTTGCCCTTGACGGATCAAATCTTCAAATTCTTCACGTGTACGGAAAAAATAGTCGACACCATCCACTTCACCTGGACGTTGTGCACGCGTCGTCATCGATACAGAATACTGAAACTGATTGTCCGAGTTTTCAAAAATTTCTCGTCTGACCGTTCCTTTTCCAACCCCCGAAGGGCCAGAAAATACGATTAATAAGCCACGATCCGCCATGATTTCTCCTTCAATGTCTTTCTATCTAGTGTAACAAAAATCGGCCTAATTTTCAACTGATTTTTTCATTCAAAAAAGCTTGAGATGCTAGATCTCAAGCTTTTGTTTATTTTGCGTAATCTACTGCACGCAATTCTCGAATCACGGTAACCTTAATGTTTCCAGGATATTCGAGATTGGACTCGATCTTCTCACGAATATCATGAGCTAAGATCGTCACTTTATCATCCTTGATTGCCTCAGGGCTAACCATAATACGGATTTCACGACCCGCTTGAAGGGCGAAACTTGTTTTAACTCCTTCAAAACTATTTGCAATTTCTTCAAGATCTTGCAAGCGTTTGATGTAGCTTTCAAGTGACTCACTTCGTGCTCCAGGTCGAGCTGCACTCAAGGCATCCGCTGCAGCGACAATGACTGCGATGACACTTTCTGGTTCCACGTCACCATGGTGACTGGCAATGGTATTGACAACCACTGGGTGTTCCTTGTACTTCCGTGCCAATTCAGTCCCAATCTCGACGTGACTTCCTTCCACTTCACGGTCAATCGCTTTTCCGATATCATGTAAGAATCCTGCACGTCGTGCCAAGGTAGCATTTTCACCCAACTCGCTAGCAATAATACCAGAAAGTTTGGCAACTTCAATGGAGTGACGCAAAACGTTTTGACCATAAGAAGTACGGAATTGCAACCGTCCCATGATTTTCATCAAATCTGGATGGAGGTTTGGCGCACCGATTTCATAGGCAGCCGCCTCACCGTATTCACGAATACGATTGTCAATTTCCTGACGGTTCTTCTCAACCAGCTCTTCGATGCGGGCTGGATGGATCCGACCATCTTTGAGAAGGCTCTCCATTGTCATGCGGGCAATTTCACGACGAATCGGATCAAACCCTGACAAGGTCACCACTTCAGGCGTATCATCAATAATCACATCGACACCTGTCAAGCTCTCAAAGGTACGAATGTTGCGACCTTCACGACCAATAATCCGACCCTTCATACTATCGTCTGGCAAATGAACGGTTGAGTTTGTTTGCTCAGCAACAAAATCACCCGCCATTCGCTGCATAGCTTGCACGAGAATGTCTTTTGCGATTTTATCAGAACGTTCTTTCACTTCCAATTCAGCATCACGAATCCGTGAGGCAATTTCTTTTGAAAGTTGCTCTTCCGTCTGACTCAAAATAATGTCACGCGCTTCTCCTTGACTTAGAGCAGCGACACGTTCCAGTTCTTCTACTTTCTTGTGTTCAAGCTCTTCCAGCTGTTGTTCCCGCGCATCAATGTGTTTAGTTCTATCTGTAAGACTTTGCTCTTTGTGTTCAAGAGACTGTTCTTTGCTTGTTAAAATGTCGTCTTTGCGATCAAGATTGCTAGCACGTTCTGCCAAACGGCTTTCTAATTGCTTCAATTCTTGTCGTTCTGACTTAAACTCAGCATCGACCTCTTCACGATATTTTCTGGCTTCTTCCTTTGCCTCCAAAAGTGCTTCTTTTTTAAGTGAACTTGACTCATGCTTCGCCTCTTTTAAAATCAAATCGGCTTCGCGTTCAGCCTGTCCACGTAAATTCGTTGCTTCTTGTTCAGCATTCAAAAGGGTGAGTTCCGCAGCTTCTTTTGAAGCTTTCATTTTAAGAGCAGTTCCCACATATCCAATGACTAAACCAATGACCGCGGCAAAAACACCTGTAATAACAAAATTCATGCTTTTACCCCAAATCTATTTAATTAGTTGAATTAAAAATTCTTTTACATTTTACCATAAATTACTAAAATTAACAATCTAAAAAAACAGGAAAAACCTTTTATATTTTTGCTTAACGCTTGTTCTTTTATCGACTTTTCTTTCATGGAACATCTGTGAGACATTCATTTATTTCCACTTTGTTGAATCTGCTTTTTTATGCTATAATCAAGAAAAACAAAGAAGGATTTGAGTATGACAAAAGAAGTAATTGTTGAAAGTTTTGAATTGGACCACACAGCTGTGAAGGCTCCCTATGTACGCTTGATTGGTGAGGAAACTGGACCCAAAGGAGACATCATCTCCAATTTTGATATTCGTTTGGTGCAGCCCAATGAAAATGCGATTCCAACTGCTGGTCTCCACACGATCGAGCATCTTCTTGCGATGCTCATTCGCAAACGCATCGATGGTATGATTGATTGTTCCCCATTTGGATGTCGCACCGGTTTTCATATGATCATGTGGGGACAACATTCGAGTACGGAAATTGCTAAAGTAATCAAAGATTCTTTAGAAGAAATTGCATCTGTCAGTACTTGGGAGGATGTCCCAGGTACAACTATTGAGTCTTGTGGAAATTACAAGGATCACAGCCTCTTCTCAGCCAAAGAATGGTGTCGCCTGATTCTAGACCAAGGAATTTCGGACGATCCGTTTGAACGTCATCTTGTTTAATACGAAAAAGAGGCTGGGACAAAAGTCCTAGCCTCTCAATTATTTTTGGATTGTCGAGCAAGACGCAGTGGTTGAGTGGGCTCTACTACGCTGATTTCATCAGCTTTTACAGCCCTACTCAACTGTGCGGAGGTGGGACGACGAAATCGAATTCTAACGAATTACCGATTTCTGTCCCACTCTCTTTTTTATTGTCATTTTTCCCAGAAAGGGGATGTCTGCTCAGGTATTAATAATCCAGAGCATCTGAATGACCTTTCCCGTTTCCTACGAAATAACCAGTCTTGGCATTGATACTAAAGAGATAGGTTCCATCTGGTTTGAAGAGGTTGTAATAGCCATTACCGTTAATGATATTGACACGCTCTAAAATGTATTGATTGCCAGTGATATGTCCACGTTTACGAGCAATGTTCAATACTTTTTCAAGGATCCCATCACCAAATACCCAAGCCGGGTTATTGACATCATTGATAGCTGCTTGGTTATATGGCACACGACTCAAGTTCCGCTGAAGTGGGACACCATCGCTTGGAAGACCGTACCCTGAATAGCCTGGGTTTGCCGTTCCTACACTACCTGTAGCAGCATTGACAGCTGGGGCCGTAGGCGTTGCTGCTTGAGCTGGGGCTGGAGTTGCATTAGAAGTATCTGTACCTCCTGTTCCAGTCACTGGTGCCGGTGTCGCAACTTGTTGTGAACGTCCTTGCGCAACCGCTTCATTCAATAAGCTATCTAATTTTTCATTGCCTGTCTTTGTTTCTGCAAAGGTCGCATCACTTTTCGCTTTGGCAGTTGCATCAAGAACTCCATCTTTGATGACTGGAGAACTAAATTGAGAATTCACTTTTTGAATAGCAGAAACTTGCTTCACAAGGTCTTCATATTTTGTTTTAGCCGCATTATAATCACTGCTTCCTTCTAATTTGTCCAGCAGTTTCTTCAGATTTTCCAAGTCTCCGAATTTATCATTTTTAAGAGCACTTTTTGATTCATCTACAAAAAAGGCATCGTAGGCTTTGGTAAACTCTTCCAATTTTTGAGCCTGTGTTTCACTGCTACCTGATTTAGAAGTAGAAGATGACTTGCTAGATGAAGACGATACAACAGTTGTACCACCAGATTTTCCACGACTGTGCATCCAGTTATAGGTCACAAAAATGGCCGACCCGACAATCGCTAGACCTAATGCAGAGTATAGAACTGCTTTGATTCGTTTACCCGCATTGCTTGGTGTTTCCTCAGGAAGCTCCTCTGCTTCTACAATTGGTTCAGTTGGTGTAGGTCCAAATTTAATCTTAGCAGGTAATTCTGTTGAGATAGCATCCATTTCAGGCCTTTGTTCCAAGACTGTTTCCGTTACTTCCGGTGCCTCAACTGCTTCAGCTACTTCGGCAACTGTTTCTGAAGCTGCCAACTCTTCAGCTTTAGCCAATTCTTCTTTGGCCAAAATCTTTGTGTCGTATTTTTCAGCTTCAATTTCTGCTCGGTGTTGTTTGATGTATTTGTCTAAGACATTATCACCTTCCGTTACACCTGCTTCGATTTCTTCTGCCTTTCGATTGGCCTGCCCAATCGTCATCTCTTTAGCATCTTCAAACTCTAAAATTGATTCTGTTTCTTGCTCTAATGGCTTTTTATCCTTCTCTGTCATAAAAATCCTTTCTATGCCTTAATCTGCCGTTTTACTCGTTCCCCAAAATATTGGTAGAGATCAACTTTTAGGGTTCCGTTATAAAGTTTTCGTTTTTTATCTGCTTTACTACCGAATTTAGATTCAAAACCTTCATCACTGGTTAAGATAAATTTACTCCAGGTTTTGAGAGGTGCAAATACGTGCCCCATTTCAGTATACAATTTCGTCACACCTTCATCATCAGATAATCGTTCTCCATATGGAGGATTGGAGATAATCACCCCGTTGATCTTATCTGAGTGAAGATCTTGGACTCGCATCTGTTTGAAAGTAATATCACTGCTAACGCCCGCTTTCTGTGCATTTTCTTTGGCAATCTCAACCATCCGTGAATCGATATCAGTTCCCATAATATCCAATTCGATCTCGCGATTGATTTTTCTGCTTGCTTCTTGACGGACTTCATGAATCAAGCGATCATCCATCCAGTTCCATTCTTCAAAAGAAAAGGTCCTACGTAAACCAGGTGCCATATTTCTCGCAATCATCGCCGCCTCAATACAAAACGTTCCAGAACCACATGTCGGGTCAATCAAGGGCTTATCTGGATACCAGTTTGACAGCATAAGAATTGCCGCTGCCATATTTTCCTTAATAGGGGCTCCCCCTTTTTCAGTCCGATAACCACGTTTGAAGAGGCTACTACCAGTGGTGTCAATCAAGACAGTGGCTTGATCTTTAAGGATCGATACTTCGATCTTGAACTCTGCCCCATTTTCCATGAGAGGAACACCTTCTGGCCGGGCATAATGTTTTTGTAACTTTTTAACCACTGCTTTTTTCGAAATGGCCTGAACGCTAGGTTCATTATGAAGTTTTGATTTGACACATTTAGCCTTAGAAATAGGAAAACGTGCTCCTAAAGGCAAATAATTTTCCCAATCCAAAGCAAAGACACCTTGAAAGAGTTCTTCGAAGGTTTTGGCTGGAAAAGTCCCAACCACAATTTTCACTCGATCAGCCGCTCGCAACCAGAGGTTGGTTTCTATGATTGCTCGACGGTCTCCTTGAAATCGAACCCGTCCATTTTCAACCTGGCAATCGTAGCCAAGATCGCGTAGTTCTCGACCAACAACAGCCTCTATACCAGCAGCGGCCGTTGCAATCAATTCAAATTGTTTTTTCATCTTATTCCTATCACTTTAAAAAAGGAGGTTGAGATCTCTCTCCACCTCATCAACCTATATGCAATTTTCTATAAGCCATGTTTTGTTCCAGAAATGACTAGGTACCATTTCCTTTGATAATCATCTGTCTACTGTTTCCAGTCAGAATGCTATGTTCGTTTCCACGCATTCCATGCCCCGACCAAAGTTTGGGTTGCTAGCTTGAGGGGTTTACCGCGTTCCACTTTTTAGGTTTCCCTAAAAACTACGTCACTGTGGCACTTTCAGAGTTACTAGAGCTTATCCTTAGACTTAGCTCCTTCACTCGCCGTAACTTGAATACCAAGTCCCTAGGCTTATGGATTCACCTAGCACAAACACTACAGGCATCACAGCCTGTGCTAGCATGGACTTTCCTCATGAGAATATTCTCTCACGCGATTATCCAAAAATTGCACAATCTATGGGATTAATAATCGCGATCTACGATCTGTTTCCCAAAAACTTCTTTTTCCAAACGATTGAGACGTTTGAGAATATCAAAGTTCGTCGCTGTTGTCACTTGCGGGTATTCTTGCGTAGCAGTGCTAGCAATCGGAGATGTTTGTGGTGTTTCCTGTGCTTTTTGGGCAAGTTCTTCACGAAGGCGTGCGTTTTCTTCACGCAATTCCTTCACCAAAGCAGCATAGGTTTCATAGTCTTTTATGACATCATCCAAAAATTCATTTACTTCATCTTTATTATAACCACGAACTTCTCGTTTGAAATCTTGATCAAAAATATCTTTCGCAGTAAAAATAATACTCGCCATTACTCTCTCCAATCTAGTTCATCATCTCAATTATATAAAAAAATGGTAAGAAAAATCAAGGTATAACACTTAGTTTTCGTAAAAATTTTCAGCAAGTTCATTTAAGTCATCAAAACTTAATTGTTTGACATAAAATGGTTCTTTTTCTACCATCATTTTGTAAAGATATTTTAAATTGGTTTCATTTTCTGGATCATAAAAAACATAAGCTCCATCCGCGTTATCTATCAAAAACTGATTGTATTCTTTTAGTTGACCCGGATTGCTATAGTGTGGATAGGCATATTTCACGAAATCCACCTGTTTGAAGCGTGCTAATAATTCCTGATTGCTTTCATTCCAATTTTCGCCAACATTCTCAAATAGGAAGATCGTCGCCATTTGAAAATCGTAATCTTTTTTTAATGCAAAGGCGACCTCTAGTACCCAAGCCTCAAATCCCAAATTACCAGAAAAGACCAGCCATTTCACTCCTTCTTCAAATAGACGACGAAGATCTCTTTCAATGGCTTTTTTGATAATGGTCAGTCGAGGGTCTTTATTGGAAAAGACTCCCACATCAAAACTCTTATAACCTGCAACAAGTATGGTATTCATTTTTTCCTCATTATTCTAATTTATGATATAATAGAGTGATGTAATTGTACCAATAAGGAGAACTATGGTCAACTATCCACATAAAGTAGCCAAAAAAACCTTGGTCTCTACACAAAGGAAACATCCAGTCGACTTTGCGAATCGTGGGATGACATTTGAAAAAATGATCAATGAAAGCAATCAATACTATCTTTCTCGAGGTCTAGCAGTCATCCATAAAAAACCAACACCGATTCAAATCGTGAAAGTGGATTATCCACGTCGCAGTCGGGCAAAGATTGTTGAAGCCTATTTCAGGCAAGCCTCAACGACGGACTATTCTGGAGTATACAAGGGACGCTATATCGATTTTGAAGCGAAGGAAACACAGCAAAAGCAATCCATGCCGATGAAAAATTTTCATCAACATCAAATCGATCATATGGAGGCAGTTGTTCAGCAAGGCGGTATCTGTTTCGTTCTCTTGCATTTTGCAAAGTTGAGTGAAACCTACTTACTTCCTGCTCCTGCATTAATTCACTATTACAACATCGATCATGGTAGTAAATCCATGCCCCTCTCCTATATTCAGGAGCACGGCTTTCTAGTAGATAAGAATCGACTTCCGAGCGTTCCTTATCTTGATATTATCGAACAGAAACTTCTAGGCGGTATTTAAATGAATAAACAAACAGTCATTCAGTGGTTGAAATATGTTGCCATCGCAGCCATTTCATTTTTCTTACTTTTATTTGTCCTCGGTGGACTGATATTTAGTTACTATGCTATGAAAGCACCAACCTTGTCTGAAAAAGATTTGGTTGCAACAACATCTAGTAAGATCTATGACAACCAAAATAACTTGATCGCGGATTTGGGAGCTGAGAAACGAATCAATGTCACAGCCAATGAAATCCCTACTGATTTGGTCAATGCTATCGTTGCGATTGAAGACCACCGTTTCTTCAATCACCGTGGGGTCGACATCATTCGGATCGGCGGTTCCTTCCTTCACAACTTGCGAGGAGGAAGTCAAGGTGGGTCAACCTTGACGCAACAATTGATCAAGTTAACCTATTTCTCCACTTCAGCCTCTGACCGTACCCTCTCTCGTAAGATCCAAGAAGCTTGGTTAGCAACCCAACTAGAAAAGAAAGCAACCAAACAAGAAATCTTGACCTATTACGTCAATAAAGTATTTATGGCGAATGGGAACTATGGAATGCAGACAGCTGCAAAAAGCTATTATGGAAAAGACCTAAAAGATCTATCGCTCCCTCAAGTAGCGCTTCTAGCAGGGATGCCTCAAGCGCCGAACCAATACGATCCTTATTCTCATCCCGAAGCGGCACTTCAACGCCGAAACTTAGTTTTAAAAGAAATGCTCGATATGAAGTCCATTTCCAATAAACAATACGAAGCGGCAGTGAATACACCTGTTACAGATGGTCTTCAAAGTCTTAGCTCTTCAAGCAGTTATCCAGCTTATATGGATAATTACCTAAAAGAAGTGATCGAGCAAGTCGAAGAAGAAACGGGCTACAATTTGTTGACAACCGGAATGGATGTCTATACAAACGTGGATACAGAAGCTCAAAAGAAACTATGGGATATCTACAATACAGATGAATATGTCAATTACCCGGATGATGAAATGCAAGTAGCTTCTACCGTTATTGATGTCAATACTGGTAAAGTCATTGCTCAGCTGGGTTCTCGTCACCAATCCAGCAATGTTTCCTTTGGTACAAACCAAGCGGTTGAAACGAACCGTGACTGGGGTTCATCAATGAAACCAATCACAGATTACGCACCAGCTCTTGAACATGAGGAATATACCTCTACAGCAGCTACTACAACAGATGCGCCATACAACTTCCCTCATTCATCAACGCCTGTCTACAACTGGGACCGTTCATACTATGGTAGCATGTCCATTACCTACGCAATTCAACAATCTCGTAACGTGCCTGCGGTGAAGGCCCTGGAAAAAGTTGGTCTTAAACAAGCTAAGAAATTCCTCAATGGATTAGGGATCGATTACCCAGAAATGGTTTACGCCAACGCTATCTCGAGTAACACTAGCGATTCTAGCAACAAATACGGAGCCAGCAGTGAGAAAATGGCAGCTGCCTATGCTGCTTTTGCCAATGGCGGTACCTATTACAAACCATCCTATGTTAGTCGGGTTGTCTTTAGTGATGGCACAACCAAGGAATTTGAGTCCGAAGGAACTCGTGCAATGAAAGCAACAACTGCCTACATGATGACAGATATGATGAAGACAGTTCTCTTGTCTGGTACCGGTACAAATGCTGCCATTTCGGGAATCTACCAAGCTGGTAAGACTGGTACATCAAACTATGATGATAACGAGGTCAATAAGTTAACAAAAAATATAGGTTATTCAAGTATTGTGACACCAGATGAATTATTCGTAGGATACACACCTGAATATGCTATGGCCGTCTGGACGGGTTATTCCAATCGCTTTACACCAGTATTGGATAATGGAATACAGGTCGCAACGGATGTCTACCGTCAAATGATGCTCTATCTTGCTAATAATAATAACTCTGGTCATACGGATTGGACGCAACCAAGTGGACTGTATCGAAGTGGTTCTTATCTCTACTTAAACAATGGTAAGAACAACTACAATAACTACTACTATGAGCCAAGTTATTCCACTGATCAGTATTCGTATGAAGAACCATCGTCTAGCTCTTCGAACGAAGAAAATCAATCTAAACCATCTGAGCCTTCTTCGCAAGACTCTAACAATCATAACGAATAATAGAATGGAGAAGTCGGGCTTTTGCCCGGCTTTTTTTAAAACAATGGTTAAAAAACCAGAACGAATAAAATCTGATTTATTTAGTTAGACTTCCCAGCTTTTTTATTTTTGAGTATATAAAAAAAAGAGCCTTTCGGCTCTTTTCTGTATCATTATTTTGCCAAAGCTCCCATTGGATCCCACGGTGCTAGGACAATTGGTTCTGCTTCATAGGCTGCTAATTCGTCTGCTGTTAGGAATTCTTTACGAACCACGATTTGGTAGGTATATTCATCCATCCAAGCATCAGAAGCCACAAAGTAACCATCTGTACCGACCTTGTCTCCCCATGAATTTTCAACCTTCCATTTACGAGGCTGACCTGCTTCGTCTAAATCAACCCCTGTCAAGACCATAGCGTGTGTCATGAGACTTTCTGCATAGTCCAAGCGACCCGCCTTGTCTTGTGTCAAATGAATGTCCATGCCTGCTTCAAAATCGTAGACATCTGTTGCCAGGATCCCGGCTTTACGGTTGCTGACTTGGCCTACATCTGAACCAAACCAGACAGTTTCTCCTGCTTTCATTTGAGCAATAGCTAATTCTTTCAATCGATCCATTGGAACATTTAGGTAGCGGACTGGACGGCTACCAACCACATTGCCCAGCATATCTACGGTGTAAGATTTTCCATATGGCTTATCTGTAGTTGGGGCATTGATAATGGAGACGTAATCGTCTAATTGAAGGTCTACATATTTTTTGTAGAAGCCTTGTGGAGTTAAGCCACTTTCGGTATGGAATTGGTTGTCCTTATCACGGTATGAAAAGTCAAATTCACGCGGAGGCAATCCTAAAGACATAGCCAAGAAGTTAAAGATTTCTTGCAACAAGGCTTGTTTCTTGCTCGCAACTGCCTCACTATCTGCGCCTGAGTGAATCAAGTCACGCAAGATTTGCGCATCTTGACGCAAGAGTTTATTGAGGTAGGTGTTCAATTCCCGGCTATTGCTTGAAGAAATCGATTCCGGATAAACTGATTTTGGAACCACTCCGTATTTCTCAAAGAGGGATACCACCATATCCCATTGACCACCATCTTGTTGTGGGGTTTGTAGGAGAAAAGCCACCTTACGGCTGGTCAATTCTTGATCTGTTGTAGCAATCACTTGCTCCAAAAACCAGTTTGATTTTTCATACTTATCCCAAAAGAAAGTATGTGCTTGAGACAATTCAAAATCCTCCAATTGGAAGCTTGAAATCATCTTGTGACGGAAGGTATTTAAAGCCGCAAACATCCAACAACGTCCAGATGCTTTTTGGTTTGTCACCTTATCCTTGGTCAAATCAAGTGAAAAAACTGGTGTATTTTCTACTGCACTCTTGCGCGTTTCAAGCGATGCATGGATCCCATTGTGGGTAACAGCATTTTCAAGAGCCGCATATTTCACATTTGCTTCATAATTAGCATAGAGCTGGTCTGTAAATTCTTTCGTTAATTCTGACATAGCAATCTCCTTTTTTCATTATTTACTATTATAATCCTTTGAGCAGAATCTTCAAGTAAAAATCACCCTATAGAGAGGGATTCTGTTTAGAATAGATGATTTTATCCCCGCAATATCCTTTGCGTTGAATGGCATGAGGGATGGTTTCTACATACTGCATTCCTGCCTTTTCCATGACTTTCCCTGAAGCAGGATTTAAACTGACATAAGTGGCTTTGATTTCTTTAAATCCGACTTTGTTCAATAAGAAATCCAAAACAGCTATGACGGCTTCTGTCATGAATCCCTGCCCCCAGAATTTCTTGCCAAGGATATAACCTAGCTCGCATGATTGACTTTCCTGGTCTTGAGAAACCACACTAATATCTCCAATTACCTGATCCAGTGATGTTTTCAAACAAAGCGCCCATTTATAAGTATCTGGTTTACGATACTGTTCGATCCATCTTTTGATCGATTCTCTGGTTCTCTCAGTAGATGCATGGGCATCCCAAGTGACATATTTCAGGGTTTCAGGATCCGAAGCCCAATTTTCAAACATCGCTGGTGCATCTTCCAAAACGAAAGGCCTCAAGTATAAATGCTCTGTCTCTATGACAAGACTTCCAAGATGATTCATAGATTGTCTCCCTTCATTTTTTCATGCAACTTGAACGTTGCAAGTTGGTTACTTTAATCTAGAAGAAAAGGACGGATGAAATCGCCCTTCTTTTTGATGCTTTTCACAATATTGTATGGTGAGACTACGAAATCGAACTCTGCGAGTTACCGATTTCTGTCTCGTTTTCCTATTTTAAGACTCGGGCTAAAAAGGTCCAGTGGACCTTTTTACTCCCAGAAATGATCAAATACTGTGATTGGCAAGTGGCGTTTGTGTTGGCCTTTGTACCACCATTTTTCAATAGTGGCTTGAGCTTCTGGGCTCACTTGTTTGCCTTCTAGGTAATCATCGATTTCATTATAGGTGACACCCAGCGCTACTTCATCTGCTATTCCTGGTTTTTCTTCTTCCAAATCTGCTGTTGGAATTTTCTCATAAAGAGCAGGATCGGCTCCTAAGGCCTTAAGCAATTGTTTTCCTTGGCGTTTATTCAAACGGAAAAGGGGTAAAATATCTGCACCACCATCTCCAAATTTTGTGAAGAAACCTGTAATATTTTCCGCTGCATGGTCCGTCCCAATAACGGCTCCACTCCGCGCACCTGCTAAAGCATACTGAGCAATCATGCGGCTCCGTGCCTTGATATTGCCCTTGTTGAAGTCGGAGATATCCGTTCCTGTTGCTTCGATAGCACGTTCCATGGCATCAACCGATTCCTTGATGTTAACGACTAGGCTAACATCAGGCTGAATAAAAGCCAAAGCTTTTTGTGCATCTTCTTCATCTGTCTGTACCCCATAAGGAAGGCGAACAGCAATAAATTGATAGGAGGCATCTCCTGTCTCTGAGCGCATTTCTTCCATGGCTAATTGAGCTAATCGCCCAGCAAGAGTCGAATCTTGTCCTCCTGAGATCCCTAATACAAATGTTTTCAAGAAGGGATGTTTTTTTAGATATCTTTTTAAGAAATCAACCGAGCGGCGAATCTCTTCCTGAGGATCAATGCTAGGCTTGACACCCAATTGTTGGATAATCTCTTCTTGCAAACTCATTTTGCTTCTCCTTCTCCATTGGCCTTGTTACGCATTTCCTCGATTAGATCCATCTTATCCTGCCAAATATCTTTTGCCAAGTCAACTGGGTAATGCTGTGGATTGAGGACACGCTTGTATTCATCCCACAATTGATCGTAATTTTTACGAGCATATTCTTGAATTTCTGATAATGGTGGTAGTTGATAAACCAATTGCCCCTCTTTAAAAATATCCACTAAAAGAGGAATAGCCTCAAAGTTTCGGACCGTTTTATTGATATAGGTATAAGTAGGATGGAACATTTTAAGTTCTGTCAGTTGTGAAACATCTACTCCATCATAAGTAATGTAGTCCCCTTCTGACTTACCTTTTTCACGACTGGTAATCCGCCAGACTTGCTTTTTACCTGGAGTAGAAACTTTCTCTGCATTATTAGAAAGCTTGATGGTATTGATCATCTCTCCTGCTTCGTTTTCAACAGAAACAATTTTGTATACCGCCCCAAGTGCTGGTTGATCGTAAGCTGTAATTAACTTGGTTCCTACACCCCAAACATCAATTTTTGCTTTTTGCATTTTTAAGTTGAGGATGGTATTTTCATCCAAGTCGTTAGAAGCGTAGATTTTAGCATTTGTAAACCCAGCCTCATCTAATTGCTGGCGAACTTTTTTAGAAATATAGGCAATATCTCCTGAATCAATCCGAACGCCTAAGAAATTGATCTTCTCTCCCATTTCACGCGCTACCTGAATAGCTGCTGGTACCCCAATACGAAGGGTATCATAGGTATCTACGAGGAAGACACAATCTTTATGGGTTTCCGCATAAGCTTTAAAGGCTTGATAGTCATTCCCATATACTTGTACAAGAGAATGGGCATGGGTTCCTAAAACTGGGATTCCAAAGAGTTTTCCTGCACGAACATTACTAGTTCCATTGGCCCCTCCGATGACTGCTGCACGAGTTCCCCAAATGGCCGCATCCATTTCTTGCGCACGACGTGTTCCAAATTCCATCAAAGGCTCATCTTCAATGACCGAACGAATACGAGCAGCTTTTGTTGCAATCAAGGTTTGAAAGTTGACGATATTCAAAAGGGCTGTTTCCACCAATTGACACTGAGCTAAAGGGCCCTCTACCTGAACAATTGGTTCATTCGCAAAGACTAAGTCTCCTTCTTGAGCCGATCGTACCGTCAATTCCAACTTGAGATCACGAAGATATTCCAAGAAGGCCCCATGATAACCAAGTGACTCTAAATAGGCAATATCGCTCTCAGAAAAACTCAAGTTTTCCAAGTATTTCACAATTCTCTCTAAGCCAGCAAATACAGCGTAACCGTTTTTAAAAGGCTGTTGACGAAAATACACTTCAAATACAGCATGTTTATTGTGGATACCTTGATCAAAATAGACTTGCATCATGTTGATTTGGTATAAATCAGTATGCAAAGTTAAACTGTCATCTGGATACATATGTATACCTCTTTTTTATTGATTTGTTCTATGAATTCCTACCATAAAATTAGTACCATTATAGCACATTTCAGCTCTATTGAATACTGAAAGGAAAGCATGAAAAAAATCTGAGACAGGAAGCTCAGATTTTTTGGATTAAAAGTTTTCTGTGATATATTTATAAACTTCTTGGCCAGCAATCGCACCGTCTCCGACGGCTGTCGTCACTTGACGCAAATCTTTTTGACGAACATCGCCAACCGCAAAAATACCTGGGACTGTGGTTCTCATATGATCATCCGTGACCACCCAGCCATTTTCATCTAAAATACCAAGTTCTGTCGCAAAATCACTGACAGGATCTAAACCGACATAGATAAAGACACCACCGAAGGCTTGCTCTCTAACCTCTCCTGTCTTCACATCTTTTAAAAGGACAGACGTTACTTTTTGTTCACCCTTAATTTCTTCAACAACCGTATTCCAAGCAAAGTGAATTTTATCATTGGCAAAGGCACGATCTTGAAGAACTTTTTGGGCACGCAATTGATCACGACGATGGGCAATGGTCACTGTTTTTGCAAACTGAGTCAAAAAGACAGCTTCTTCTACCGCAGAATCGCCACCACCAACGACTAGAAGATCCTCATCTCTAAAGAAAGCTCCATCACAAACAGCACAGTAGGAAACCCCTCTACTATTCAGCTCTTCTTCACCAAGGACATTCAATGAACGGTGGTTAGACCCTGTTGCAATCACAACGGTTTTAGCTTCAAATTCCCCATCATCTGTGACAATCTTTTTGGTTGCTCCGTGGTCTTCGATGCGCTCTACCTGACCAAACAAATGTTCCACACCAAGATTTTCTAAAGGCTCAAACATTTTTTCAGCCAAGTCTGGGCCACTAATATTCGCATAGCCAGGATAGTTTTCAATGTCAGACGTATTGTTCATTTGACCGCCTGGAATTCCTCTCTCAATCAATGCGACTTTTAAATTGCTTCGTGCTGCATAAAGGGCAGCAGTCATCCCTGCAGGACCTGCTCCAATAATCACTGTATCAAACATACTCAACCTCTTTCTGTTTCGTTGTAACCATTATAATTCTAACACGGTCTTTTTGCAATTATCGTGCTTGAAAGATAAACAAAATCCCTATGACCGCAAAGGTTAAAATAGGAATCGTCATGATATCAATTAAGAGGATATCATACAAATGGGCTTGACGTTGCTTGGCTGTTTTATCTTTCTTCTTAAGGGCACGGTAGCCAATCCAAATACAAGAAGCGATCCCAACTAAAATCGTTGTCGTCACTAAACTTTGTAAATATAAGGACAATAATTTATTTAACATCACGACTCCAAATATTTTTACATTTTCAGAAAACAAACCCAGCTAGCATCGCCAGCTGAGTCTTACCTCTCCTCTATTATATCAAACATAGGTCCGTTTGTAACTAGCAAAGAATTCTTTTGTCCGTTCTTCTTTTGGATGTTGCATGATTTCCTCTGGTGTTCCAGATTCAATAATCCGTCCTTTATCCAAAAATAGGACCTTATCTGCTACTTGCGCTACAAAAGACATATCATGGCTGACCAGTACCATGGTTTGTCCTGATTTTGCCGCATTGGCAATGGATTTTTCAACTTCTCCAACCAATTCTGGATCCAAGGCTGAAGTCGGTTCATCCAACAAAAGAACTTCTGGTTTCATAGCCAAGGCACGGGCCAAAGCCACCCGTTGTTTTTGTCCACCTGAGAGGTGACGAGGATAGTGATTTTCACGATCCGATAAACCGACTTTTGCCAGTTCTTCTCGAGCAATTTTCGTTGCTTCTTGATCGGATAAGCCCTTCACAACAACGAGCCCTTCTTTCACATTTTCAAGAGCTGTTTTCCGTCCAAACAAATTAAACTGTTGGAACACCATGGCCAATTTTCTTCTTAAGGTTAAGATTTGATCTTGGGTAATGTGTTCAAAATCAACTTCAAAATCATCAATCTTAATTCTACCGCTATCTGGTGCTTCCAAATAGTTTAAACTGCGTAAGAAGGTTGATTTACCAGCTCCCGAAGACCCGATTAAGGCCACGACTTCCCCTTTTTGAATTTCCAAACTTAGATCATTTAAAACCTTTTGACCTGAAAATGTCTTTGATAATTCTGAAATATAAATCATTAGATCCGGACCTCCTGATCTGGTAAATCAATTGCTACGGGAGTCTCAATATCCAATCGACGTTCAATGTGACGGCCTAGTATTTCAATGAGAATGTTAACAATCCAGTAAACAATCGATACCGTGATAAAGCGTTCAAAGTACTTCAAATCGCTCCCCCCAATAATCCGTGCTTGAGCAAAAATTTCAACCACACTGGCACTAAAGGCGAGCGAGGTCCCCTTGGTTAAGCCAATGAGAGAGTTGATTAAGGTCGGGGTTGCAACGACTGCTGCATTGGGAATAATAATCCGGCGATAAACTTGACGGTTGGTCATCCCAAGACTACGCGCTGCCTCAATTTCACCAGGATCCACCGATAAAATCGCTGCCCGGATGGTCTCACTCGCATAAGCCGCCTCATTAAAGGCAAGAGCCACAATTGCAAATAACTCAGCTGGAATGGCATTAATATTAAAAGCTGTTCCATAAGACTGATTGATCGCTTTTAAAATAAGAGGAATCCCATAATAGGTCAACATCAACTGAACCAACAAAGGAGTCCCCCGTAAAAAACTGACAAAAACAGCTTGAATCGGGTAAAGAATTCGTACACGATTAATTTTGACCAGAGCAAAAATCATGGCAAAAATAATCCCAAAAAATGCGCCTCCTAGGGCTAATAAAATCGTCACAGGCAATTTTCCTATGACAGACGGAAATGCATCCAATACGGCTCTCAAACTAAACAGCTTGCTATCTGGAACGTGTTTTAAAAAGTCAGCATACCAGTTGGCAGCTAAAAGATTAGTTGTAAACATTTTTGTTACTTCCTTTCTCGAACATAAACATTCTATCATATTCACTATCGGAATTCCAAAAATTGCTACAGAAATAGAAAAATGATAGACTACTCAAATTTAGTCTATCATAATTTTAGACAAGTTCCTAATAGTTTTTCTTTATGGAGTTCCTAAAGAAAATCTATGTTTTCTTCTGAACATTTGAAAGAAGGGGTTAGAAAGTTTGACGTTTGGCCTTTCGTTCCGCCCGACCACGCGCACGGTTTTCAGCCCGCTTAGCTTTTCTCCTCTTTTCATCAACTGCCCATTTGATTTTTTTCTTGTAGCCTGGTTTGATTTTTTTCTTTTTCTTCTTCACCAGACCGATCATTTCGATGTCGAGTTTCTCTTGCTTTTTCTCACGATTCGCCCGTCTGTCCCGATCATAAGTATCTTCAATAACCCCATTTTTCAACACTTTCGGTACGAAACGAATTCCCATTTTTTCTAGTTCACGGATATCTGAATCATCACTCGGTTGATAAAGGGTAATGGCTACACCTGGTAGACCATTGCGTCCTGTCCGACCGACTCGGTGAACAAAGAAAGAAAGATCTTGAGGAATGGCATCGTTAATGACATGACTCACCCCTTCGATATCAATTCCCCGCGCTGCTAAATCTGTGGCCACAATATACTCAAAATCAAGGTTTTTAACCTGATTCATGATCCGTTTCCGTTCACGTGGTGGGATATCTCCGTGAATCTTCGCCACTTTTAATCCCTGAGCCACTAAATAGGCATGGAGATCATCTGCTCTCGTTTTGGTATTGACGAAAATCATGGCCAAATAAGGTTGCAAGGTCTTGGTCAATTGGAAAACTTGCTCATTTTTATCCCGCCCCTTGGTAGAAACCAGCCAATTATCGATGGTATCTGAAATCACCGTCTTGGTTTTAATTTGCTCCATGACTGGGTTTGAGAGATATTTTTTCAAGAAAGGCTGCAATTTTTGCGGAATGGTGGCTGAAAAAACTAAAAATTGCAGTTGTTGCGGAAGCCTTGAAGCAATCTTATCCACAGTAGACAAGAATCCCATGTCCAGTGTCATATCTGCCTCATCTACCACAAAAGTATGGGCCTTATGAATAGCCAGATCACCAGATGCAACCAGATCATAGATCCGGCCTGGAGTTCCAATCACGATATGTGGTTGCTTGACCTGCAGTTTTTCAATCTGACGGCTTTTATCCGTTCCTCCAACATAATTCACAATCCGAATCTCTTTGTCAGAATGACTAGCGATTTGACGAGCAGCTTGGTAAATTTGCGTCGCCAACTCCCGACTAGGAGCCGTGATGACCGCTTCAACTTGCTCACTATCTTCATTTAAGGTTTGAAAAATCGGCAAGAGGAAAGTATGGGTCTTCCCAGAACCAGTCTTTGACTCTCCTACCAAATCATTTCCAGCTAGGACAATCGGAATTAGTTTTTCCTGTACTTCGGTTGCTTCTCTAAAATTGATTTCTTTCAGTGCCTCTTGAATATAGGGCTTAAAATTAAACTCTGTAAATTTCATTTTCTCAGTTCCTTTCATGATCTCTATTATTATATCAGAAAAGCTGTCTTCTTGCTTCTCTTATGAGTCATTTTTCCTAACCAGCGAAGTCTCTCTGAGTCAGCAAAAAAACGATGGGCAAGCCCACCGTCGTTTTATAGGTAGAGAAGGACTAGAGTCACGACACTTGTCACCAAGGCAATGCTCCACATAAAGGCATCCACTTTCCATTCTGACCAGTTTTGCCCATTGCCAGAAAGGCCACCCAGTTCTAAATGATGGTGGAAAGGAGTCATTCGGAAAATCCGACGTCCTTCCCCGTAACGTTTCTTGGTCCATTTGAAATAGGTCACTTGTAGCATCACTGAACCTGTTTCAATGACATAGACCAGACCAATCAAGAGCAGCGTCCACTCGACATGCAAAGCCATTGACAAGGCTGCAAGCATCCCTCCAAGAGCTAGACTACCGACATCTCCCATAAAGATTTTAGCCGGCTTGTGGTTGAAGACAAAGAATCCTAGCAAGGCCCCAATCATACTCAAGGTGACAAAGAGAATGTCCCATTTCCCTTGCATATAGGCAATAAAGGAATAGGCACTCAGGCTAATGGCAACGGAGATGCTGGCTAATCCATCAATCCCATCTGTCAAATTGACCGCGTTTGAAAATCCAACCAACCAAAACAAAGCAAAGAGAATGTAGAAATGGCCCAAGTAAAGATCGTAACCAAAGACATTTAAAAGGCTTCCTGCACCGTGGCGTTCAGAAAAAATATAGAAGATGATTCCACCAACAAGTTGAAGGGCCAATTTTTGTTTTGGATTGAGACCTTCATTAATCTTACGAAAAACTTTTAAAAAGTCATCCAAAAATCCAACAATTCCATATAGAATCAAGATAAATAGAATCAGTTGAACAGGGCGCGTGAAATTTCCAGTCAATACGGTAACGACAAAACTAACTAGAACGGCTGTAATGAGAAATACAACTCCACCCATTGTCGGAGTGCCAGCTTTCGCTTTGTGTTGTTTCACATCTTCGTGCATTTGTTGCCCGGAAATATGAGCACGATGGTAAAATCGAATAAAGGCTGGAATAGCAGCCACTGTTAATAGAAACGATACAAGGATCGTAGCAATATACATCTTAGTCTCCTAATGTTAACGTAATCTTTTTAGTTTTATTGAGTGAGGTGTTCATTTTGACACTTTGTTTGGTTACTTTCTTTCCACTACCTTTATAGGTAATCTCAATTCCAGTCCATTCTCCAAAGATGTCCGCATTTTTCTTTGTCCAACCATACATATCTGGAACCGCATCAAAGTCTTCTGTCAATAACAATACTTGCTGATTGGCTTTGACTTTAGAGCCTACATCCACAGACATCTTGCGGATATTTTTCCCGGTTCCTAGGACAATTGGTTGCACCAAATTGCGACGCAATTCCTCTGAATAAGCACCTGGGCTCAGATTTTGTTTCAGATTCAACTCCTTAGAGAGAGTTTCTACTGAAGGGATTTTGTAGGTCGTTTCTTTGGTCACATCATCCAAAGTTGGTGCCTCTGATGTTAGATGCAATTCGTCTTTTAAAGCAACTGCATCTTCCAAAATAGGATTGACCAGCTCTTCCCAGCTGGTGAATGAGAATTTCACTTCTGGTTGTTGGACCGTCACATACATGATGAATTCAGGATCTTCTGCAGGTGTCATGGCTACAACCGAGTTGATATAATCATTTTCTCCTTGCAAGTATCCTTGATCTGTCGCCATTTGGGCAGTCCCTGATTTCACCGCAACGTTTTGACCGGGTACCTGAATGATGGGTCCATCACTGTACAAGGTTCCATACTCTGGATCTGTTCCGACGGTGATCATATAGTTCCGTGTCTGTTGTGCAGCTGATCCTGAAACTGGTTTTCCAACAACTTCTTTTTTTGATTTGCGGGCTGTGTCTGATTTTTTATCGTAGATAGCACTAATAAACTTCGGCTCCAACATTTGCCCATCATTAGCGATGGCACTAAAGGCCCGCAACATCTGCGTTTGGGTGACAGATATCCCTTGTCCAAAGGCAGACATAGCTTGAGTAACATAGTTATCACCCGGAAGGCTTCCAAAACTCTCATCGCCCATGCCAAAACGGGTAGAGAGACCAAATTTGAAGCGGTGGAGGTAATTCATCCAGACGTTATTTCCCATCTTCTGCTCTAGCTTGGTCATCCCAATATTACTAGAATAGGCAAAGCCCTGAGCAATGTTCATATAGCGTCCATCCATCAAGCCCATATTGACATCCCAGTCACGAATCGTCGCATCTTTTACTTGTAGTTCGTTACTGTAGTATACTTCATTATAGGCTGGGAAGGTTCCATGATCAATCGCCGAAGCTAATAACATGACCTTCATCGTTGAACCCGGTTCGTATTGATCCTGGTAAAGAATCGTGTTCCAGGTTCTCAGATTCTTAATATCCAAGCCTTCTTTGGTATCTGCATTATAGGTTGGACGTTGCGTCGTTGCAAGAATTTCCCCAGTTTTGGCACTCACTAGGGTCGCACTGACATATTTACCTTTTACCTTTTCTTGGAAAACATCCATTCGGGTTTCGAGATAAGTTTGAAGTTCCGCAGAAAGGGTTGTGTATACATCCTTCCCATCTTCTGTTTTGACAGAAACCTTATCTGAACCAGGAACGATATTCCCGTTTCGGTCTTTGTCATAGGTGATAACCCCATTTTGACCAGCGAGAATACGATCGAGGGATTTCTCCATTCCTGATTGCCCCTTCAAGGTTTTATTCCCCTCTTTATCTTCTTGAAGAGAGGCCTGCCCTATAAATTGAGAGGCAAAAACTCCATTTTTATAGCTTCGATTTGGACTAGTTGTAAAGGCAACCCCTTCAATCTTCGCCGCTTCCATGGCCTCACGGATGGCTGTCATATTACTATAAGTTATGCCGTTTCCGTTCGAGCCAAAAGAAACCTGTTTCAATTTCTTTTGCGACAACTGTTGAATGACGTAATCCTCATCCATCCCTAAGTACTGCTTAAAGATTTCTGCTACTTTTTTAAATTGGCTCTCTTCTACATAGAGGATTTTCCCAGTTGCTGATTTGTACTTTTTATCAATAATAGCATAAACGTTATAGGTCGTAGCATCTTCAGCAATTACTGCTCCATTTCGGTCATAGATCGTTCCACGTTTTGCAGGAACAATAACCGTCTGCTCATGGACTTTTTTGGCTTGATCCGATAAGGTCACACCAAATTTTTTGTCAGTCCCAATGATCATTGCAAAATTAATCAGAAAGAGAAAAAAGAGGAAAATCGCCAGTACACTGAGATTTTTCCCAACTTGTTTTCGATTCTGATCCGGCAAGCGACGTTTCTTTATCGAATACCCGATCAAAAATTTTTTGAATTTATTCATCACTACTTGCACTCACTGTTTTTCGATTTTCTTTTTGCAGCTTCATTCCTTGGGAGCTAGCCAACTGTGATAAGCGGTCATAACGTGTTAATTCATTGACCTCTTGACGAACATCTGCTAATTCCGTCTTTTTGGCTTCTAGTTCCGTATTCAAATCAGTCAATTCACTCTGAACTTGTAAAATCCGTGTCTGCATAAAGACGATACTAATGGCTAAAATAACAGCTGTTAGGACAATCGACCCGTAAAAAGCCTTTTCTACTCTAGAGAAACGGCGAAAGTGGTCTTGTAGTACCTGTGTTCTTGTTCTCTCATCTCTTGCTGCCATATCAATTCCTCTTACTTGTGTATTTTTCGAGCAACCCGTAGTTTTGCTGAATGGGATCGATTATTATCCTCAAGCTCTTCTTCACTTGGTAAAATAGGTTTCCGGTTGACCAACTCCATCTTTGGTTTCAAATCATCTGGAATAAAGGGAAGTCCCTTTGGAACCTCAACCGTCGAAGCTTCTTTAAACAATTGTTTGGTCAATCGATCCTCTAACGAATGAAAGGTAATCACAGAAATACGACCATCGAGGGCCAACAAATCCATGGCTTGCTGAATCGATTCATCTGCAGCTCCCAGTTCATCATTGACTTCGATACGAATGGCTTGGAAAATCTGTTTAGCAGGATGGCCCTTTTTCTTGAGCTCCTTAGCTGGTTTAGCAGATTTAATAATCTCTGCTAATTCAGTCGTTGTTTCAATCGGTTTAATTGCTCGTGCTTGCTCAATTTTCCGCGCAATTTGCTTGGAAAATTTATCCTCTCCATATTTGAAAAAAACGCGAACTAGATCATGGTAATCGTAGCTATTAACCACCTCATAGGCTGTTAAGGAAGCTTCTTGATTCATCCGCATGTCCAGTGGCGCATCTTTCTTGTAAGAAAATCCACGTTCCCGTTCATCTAACTGAGGACTAGACACACCTAGGTCATAACAGATTCCATCAATTTCAGTCACACCCAATTCGTTTAGACGTTCCTTCAAATGACGAAAGTTATCCTTAATGAAGGTCACCATCCCTTTCTCAATGAAAGGTGCCAAACGAATCTTAGCATTCTCAATTGCATGCTGATCTTGGTCAAAGGCATAAAGATGGCCCGATTCATTTAATTTTGTTAACAAATATTCGCTGTGGCCTGCCCCACCCAATGTGGCGTCTACATAGATCCCATCTGGCTTAACATCCAGCATATCGATCGTTTCATGAAGCAAAACCGTTACATGATGAAATTCTTTACTCATATCTTTACTATTTTACCACAAATGGGACCAAGATGCACTCCTGAAAGAAAATTCACTAACTAATCCTATCGGACCTTTTCAGATCCTACAAAATACCTAGAAAGGCTTGATTTCACTTGTTTCCTCTAGGATTTATGATACAATATTCTTATGAAAATAAGAAAACAGATTCTCATCCCACTTTTATTGGTCGATGCTATCGCTCTCTACTTTTTTCTAACCACTATTGAGGCTTGGATTTTTTGGCTTGCTGCCCTGATCCTAGTCGGCTCACTTTGGTGGCTCAAAAAAGCTATTCAAGGACAAAAAACAGAGATGGAAGAAAAATAATTTCTCCCACCTCTGTTTTTCTTTTATTCCCTCCAAGTAATTCCTTAAAGGAAAGCAAACTAGCTCTGAAATAATAAAGAGGCTGGGACAAAAGTCCTAGCCTCTCAATTATTTTTGGATTGTCGAGCAAGACGCAGTGGTTGAGTGGGCTCTACTACGCTGATTTCATCAGCTTTTACAGCCCTACTCAACTGTGCGGAGGTGGGACGACGAAATCGAATTCTAACGAATTACCGATTTCTGTCCCACTCTCTTGCGGTTTATTGATTATGTTTCCAATTGCTGTAAATCCCAAAAAGAATGATCCAGATGGTTGCTCCAATCGCTCCAATGTATGTTGATTCTTGCAAGAAGAGACAAACGAATACGAAGAGGAAGAAAACAATGGTCAATGGATTCAACACTTTATAGGCTGGCATGACAAAACCATCTGGCATAAATTCTTTCGATTTACGGTACTTAAGATGGGCAAGCATAGTCAAAATGTAAATAGCAATGTAGACACCAGAAGAAGATGCCGTAATCAAGGCAAAGGCATCTGAGACACCTGGCAAGACATTGATAAAGGCAGAAACAGCAACTACAATCGCAGAAAAAATAATCGCGCGACTTGGAATCCCCATACGAGATAAGCTATTCAGTTTCAAACGATTCATCACTTTGCTGTTTGGTGTTTCTTTTGCAATCTGGTACAAGTGACGCCCTGTTGAATAGAGGGTGGAATTCAAGGAAGATGCAGCAGCTGTCAGTACAACAAAATTAATCAATCCTGCTGCCCACTTGATTCCTACCATCTGAAAGACCGTTACAAATGGTGATTTATTGACGGGAAGCTGTTGCCAAGGGAAAATAGCCATAATCGCCAACAAAGCTCCTACATAAAAGATTACAATCCGGATTGGAATTTCTTTAATAGCTTTTGGCAATACTTGTCGGGGATTAGCTGTTTCAGAAGTAGTAATTCCAACAAATTCGATTGCTTGGTAAGCAAAGAAGACCATTTGGAAGGCCATGACGAACTTGACCCAACCATTTGGAAACATTTGAAAACCATTGGTAATGTTACTTAAGCTAGCGTGTCCAGCTGGTGTTTCAAAATTCGTCGTCACCATAAAGATTCCTGTTGCGATCAAGGCAAAAATCGTGACAATCTTGATCATTCCAAACCAGAATTCAACCTCTCCAAAAACCTTCACAGCGATCAAGTTTACACAACTTAAGAGCGCTAAAAAGATAATTTGAATCTGCCAGGCTGGCCAATTTGGAAACCAAAGCTGGACATAGTTGGAAACAGCGGTGATCTCTGCCATTCCCAAAAATACCAAGGAGACCCAATAGGACCATCCTGAAAAATAACCCCAACCTTTTCCTAGATACTTGGTGATAAAGTTGATAAAGGTGTGTTGATCAGGGTCCATATAGAGCATTTCTCCGATTGCCCGCATCATCAAGTACATGAAGGCGCCAGTCAGCATATAGACTAAAATAATAGAGGGCCCTGTCAAAGAAAGGGAACGACCGGCTCCAAGAAAGAGTCCTGTCCCGATGGTTCCTGCAATAGCGATCAGCTGAACATGCCGATTTTGCAGACCACGAACCATCCCATTTTCGGTTTCTTCACCAGGATGATGTTTTTTTGACATATGATTACTCCAATTCTTTTTCTGTACATTTTCAGAAAAGTATACTTCAAATTTTCATACAATCTACTATACCATGTTTTTAAAAATTGGTCAATCCAGTCCAGAATATTCTGAATTTTATAGATTAAAAAGAGTGCTGAAATCTCTTCCAGCACTCTTTTGCTTATGAATTAGGGTCATCGAGACTACGGCCATGCAAACCTTTTTCACGTTGCACTTGGCGTAGTTTCTCAGGTGTTACATCGTTACCTTCTTCATCCACAATTTTGATCCCTTCGATGTGGTGACGAACCGAACGACGATAACCTTCAATGTATTCTTCACGAAGTTTTGCTTGTTCCACTGCTTCTTCAGGAGTCAAACCTTCTGTTTTTTTCTTTTTAGCAAGCTCATTGATACGAGCGATTTTTTCAGGTGTCATAATAAAACCTACTTTCTACCTGTCATCAGGTACTTATTTTGTGTTCAATTGATTAAAGGCTGCAACAGCATTAGCTTTCGCTACAAGACCTGCAAGAAGGGCCAAACGGTTGTTTTTAACAGCCTCATCTTCTGCCATCACCATGGTATTGTCAAAGAAAGCATCAATGACTGGGCTAAGAGCAAAGAGTTGAGCCAATTTGTCACTAGCTGAACCAGTCAATTCAAGCTCTTCAATCGCTTTAGAAAGGGCTTTTTCTTGATCATTTTCAAAGAGACTGGCATCGACTGCTACTGAAGCATCTGCTTTTTCTGCCAAGTTGAAGGCACGTGAGAGGGATTCAACAGCTGCCTTGTAACCATCAGCCTTAGCAGCTTCTGAGAGGGCGTCAGCTGCTTCAAGCATATCCGCAACCACGAAGTTTGAACCAGCAAGAACGGCTTCTTTGATATCTTTTGATGTGCGTCCCATCATCTTGTCCACACGCGCTTTGATGAAGTTGATGACTTCTGCTTGATTGTCATAAGAAAGGCTATCAAATGAAAGGGCGTAAAGGCTGTCGATCAACTCATCCATAGGGATGTGCCAACCAAAAGCATCCAAGATACGAACAATCCCTTGCGTTGCACGACGAAGCGCATAAGGGTCATTAGAACCTGATGGAATCAAGCCAACTGAGAAGAAGGAAAGGAGGGTATCCAATTTATCTGCAAGCGCAAGGATGGCACCAACCTTAGTCTCTGGAAGAGCTCCGTCTGCTGAATCAGGAAGGTAGTGCTCACGGATAGCTGTCGCAACCGCAGCATCCTCACCAGCAAGGAGGGCGTATTTTTCACCCATGATTCCTTGCAATTCATCGAACTCTCCGACCATACCAGTCAAGAGGTCAAATTTGTAGATTTCAGCTGCACGAGCGACGGCTGCCGTTTCTTCAGCAGTCAAACCAGCTTGCTCAGCTAGTGACGCTGCAATGACACCAGCACGCGCCATGTGTTCTGAAAGAGAACCAATTTTTTCATGGAAGGTCACGTTCGCCAATTTAGCAACGAGGTCTTCAATCTTAAGTTTTTGGTCTTCACGCCAGAAGAATTCACCATCTTCAAGACGGGCCACCAATACTTTTTCATTTCCTCGGATAACATTTTCCAAGTGCTCAGCGTTACCATTACGGACTGAGATGAAGTTTGGTTTAAGCTTACCGTCAAGGTCACGTACAACAAAGTAACGTTGGTGCGTTTCCATTGATGTCACCAAGACTTCTTCTGGAACGTCCAAATATTTAGTGTCAAAACTTCCCATAAAGGCAGTTGGGTATTCGACCAAGTTCAAGACTTCATTCAAAAGTCCTTCTTCGATTTGGACTTGAACACCTTGTTCTGCTTCGATAGCTTTGATTTGCTCACGAATCATGTTTTCACGTTCTTTGCTATCCGCAATCACGTAAACAGTACGAAGGTCTTCCTCATAAGAATCCGCATTGGTAATTTCCACTTCATGTCCAAGGAAACGATGTCCGCGACTCACACGACCTGACTTGATATCCAAGAAATCAAGGTCAAGCGCTTCGTCGCCCAAAAGAACTGTCAAGGTGTGAACTGGGCGAATGTATTCAAATGTGTTGTTAGCCCAGTGCATGCTGACAGGGAAAGTCAATGAAGCAAGCACTTCTGGAACGCCATCCAAAACTTCTTTAGCAGGTTTTCCAGCTTCGTGTTTAGTAACATAAACGTACTCTTCACCTTTGACTTCACGGAATTCGATATCGTCAACAGTCAAGCCTTTCCCACGGACAAATCCTTGCGCCGCTTTTGAGAAGTTACCTTCTGCATCCAAAGCGATTCTCTTAGAAGGGCCTTTAAAATCTTCGGTCAAATCGGATTGTTGATCAGCCAAACCAATCACACGGACTGCCAAACGGCGTGGTGTTGAGAAGGTTTGAATGCTTTCGTATGAGAGACGGTTGTCATCCAAGAAGGCTGCCATTTTCTCCCCGAGTTGTTTTTCACTTGGTGTGACAACGTAGGCTGGCAACTCTTCAAGTCCAA
>OGEP01000774.1_pt1 | contig 42422 bp, 39 predicted proteins | sample 1570721 | NCBI WGS metagenome assembly OGEP01 (sample SAMEA2582131, study PRJEB24529) | metagenome | biome: Human gut stool | place: China | collected 2011 | reverse complement strand
GCACACGCTTAGCAAAAATATAAAATAATATTTAATGAAGGAGGACTTTCATTTATGCAATTGCATAACAAATTTCATTTGGAAATGCCTAAAGGCTTAGTTAATGACCCTAATGGTCTTTGTTATCATCAAGATAAAAGTCAAAAGCGTTCAGAATAAATAAATGATAAAAAGGCAGGTGATTGTAGTGAAGACATATTGTTTTAAATTGTATAAGGCAAAAAGGAATAAAAAACTTCATAAAGTTATTAATATAGCTGGAATTATCTACAATCACTGTATTGCTTTGCATAAAAGATATTATCGTTTATTTAAAAAATCTCTTAATATCTATAAGCTTCAAAAACATTTAACTAAACTTAAGAAAATAGGTAAATTTAGCTATTTTAAAGAAGTAGGTTCGCAAGCTATTCAAGACATAACTCAAAGAATAGACCGTGCTTGTAAATTGTTTTTTAGAAATTTAAAACATAAAATACGTACAGCACCACCATCTTTTAAAAAGATACGAAAATATAAATCATTCACGCTCAAACAAGCTGGTTGGAAGCTTTTAAAGGGTAATATTATAGAAATTAATAAAATGAGAGACAACTAAAGTTATGCAACACATTATAGTCGGTAAAACATAAATTTTTCCCACACTTTTCCAAAATCGCATCATGTCTAAACCGGTTTTCTTCCAATAATACCAATTCATAACAAATCCCTGACCGATAATCAAAGCTATACCGGTCATTAAAGCCGCACCTATGATACCCATAATATGCATTAAAAACCAAGTTCCGATTACATTTCCTATAGCTATACCAAGGTATACTATAGATCGAAACCGATGCTTATTTTGTGCAATAATAACGCTCAAGCATACGCTCTGTACAAGCGGAATCATATTTGGTATCATCATTAACACCGCTACCCAATACGCATCTTCATAGCCTGAGCCAACATAAAAACTAATAAACGGTTGTCCAAAAGAAATAAATCCGGTTATTAACAGTGTAATTATATAACATTGAATTCGACCCATTCTTATTGCCAAATCCGTCAATTCATCGTTTGTAGCACCGGAAAAAACCATTTTTTGAGTTTTAGGCGCCAATAAATTAGAAACTGCTGTGGTCAAACTAAATACTATTCCGTTGAATACACCGCCAACATTATAAACTGCTACCCCCACAGTAGCCAAGACGGGTATAGCTCCTATCATTACAACATCAGTTGAATTATACAACTGACCGACAACATTCGCAACAAATATCCAAAACGAAAATGATAATATTTCCTTTAAAACTCCTGCAGATGGCTTAGAATATATGGCTTTTAGACCTAAGTTTTTGGTCATGTATATGTAGTAAAAAATTCTAATTATTACATTAAGAATTAAGCTTGAAACTGCCATGCCGATTGATGCAAATCCAAAGAAAAGTACAACTAAATTAAGTATCGGCATAATGCATGTTGTACCAATATTCATAAACTGAAGGAAAATAAATTTCTCATGCGCAGTTACAACAGATATCTGCGGTGTCATTAAAAAGTTAAGTGCGGTATTTAAAGATAAAATAAAAACAAGTACTCTCATTATCATTAATTCTGATGATGTCAATGAAGCACTGTACCATAGTCCCAAAATTAAACTGAGAATTACGCCAACCACAAATGTTACAATTGCTATAACCTGAAAGATTCGGGAAAATAAGCCTAACATTTTTTCTTCGGCTTCTTTTCCATCCTCTTCACGAGCCTTAATCAGATAACGTGTAATAGCGGAACCTAAACCAAGAGAAATCAGAGAAAGATAACTTGTTATATTACTTGACAACTTATACAATCCGTATTCACTTTGTCCCAACAATTGCAACATTATAGGCGTATAAAAAACAGGAATTAAGTTTCCTAACAATAAATTTATATAGTTTAATATTACACCTATTTTTAACTGACTTTTATTTTTATCCATTCACAACCTCATTAAGCTTAAAAAATCATATCAAAATCTACTCTCGGGAAAACTTCAAGTTTTCCGCCACGGGTAGCATTATACACTTCTATACCGTGTTCATCACAATATTTTTTCATTGAAATAAAAGCTCTCGTGCTCGCATCTAAATTCGGTATATATAGATTCTCTTTATCTTTGTTATACTCATCAGTAAAATAATCTTTAACACTTTTATCGTTGATAATTTCACCTTTATCGTTTTGATAAACTGCAAAATTATGATTGACACCTAAAAGATATATTTTTTTAAATCCCATGTAAACAGCAATTTGTGCCGCTGAAAATGCCACTGTATTTGAATTACCTATGTAGGAATCCACACTGTCTGAAAAAACTGGTACTCCCTGTATTGACGAATGCATATTAAAGTATAGAGCATCATTGATATCAATATTATGAAAGTACTTATTAATAAGAGGTATAAACTTAGCACTTATCTCTAAATTATTAACATCCTCTTGACAATTAAAAAGCATCTTTTCATCCTGTGACACATAAAAATCAGGTCTCCAATTTGTTTTATCAAACATTAAAAATATTCTGTTAAAACCAAAGGACAAAACATTATTATTATGCAATACTTCAAGATCATCGGCAGATAAGCTTGGACCATTGCCTATTATAAAACACATTTCACCCAGATGAGTATCTTTTAACATTCTTAATCTCTTTGCATATTTACTTTTTTCAAAATGATTAAGAACATATGATCGAGTTCTCGCTTCTATTGATTTTATGGGATGCAAAAAACGTCCCCTCCTTAAAGCTCGGATAAATTTATTGAATAAATAACAACTCATATTATCAGCAAAAGTAAACTATTTGGTTTATATTGCTAATTTTCTTAAACACAGCTAACTTACAAACGCAGTAAAAAATCAATAATTATTTTCATCAAGTATAATTCTGATTCATCTGCTAAGATTATAATTTTTACAGAACCACAAAACTCTAATTAAAATGAATATATTATAATTCCTAATATTATAATAGAAAGTCCGATAAGCTTTTGCTTGTTGATTTTTTCTTTTAGTAAAAGCCAACTTAAGAATGCAACAAAAATATAACCTGCCGATTCAAGAATCGGACCAAGTGAAAGCGGGATTACAGTGTACGCCCACACGGAACAAAGAGTTGCTCCGAAGAAAATTATATATGCAAATATTACTCTCGGATTAAGATATTCCTTTATCCAATGGTCATAGGTTTTATTGGCACTTTTTTTGAGAATAATCTGGGATACTGAGGAAATAAAAACACCAAACAGAAAAATCAAGGAAAACAAAATTTTCTCATTCATCAGCTCTCACCACCACAATTACACCCAAAATTACGATTGCCGCACCAAGGAGCATATTCCATTTTATCTGTTCTTGAAAGAATACAAAACCCCACAATATTCCCCATACTATTGTTATTGCCTTGTTTGAATATGCAGTATTCAACGGCAACTTTTTTATAATCTGTTGCCAAACAATTGCATAAACACCAAGATTCAAAATCACAAGCCCATAGAAAAATATGAACCAAAATGAAAGGAATTTATGATGACCTGCCAGCTTTGTGCAAACCCCACTCAAGGAACTTACGACAAGCAGTACATGAAGTAGAATATAATATTTTAATTTAGATTTCTTATTCATCTTGTTATCCGTCATCGCTAATTATACTCACTCACAATCAACATCGGCATTTATAACTTCTCTTACTCTGTATTGTTGCAGATTACTAACAGTCATATATATTCTTCCTACATATTCTCCGATAAATCCAAGTGCAAAAAGTATCAATCCTCCAAGAAACAATATCACCGAAATTGTCGAAGCATATCCTGCACTCATCATAGGAATACATAGTTTTTGAATAATCACAACTATACCTGTAATAAATCCTACTAATGCAACAAAAAAACCAATTGCAGTAATCACCCTTAATGGCAAAATAGAAAAGTTTGTAAAACCTGTCAACCATAGTTTAAGCATTTTTTTTAATGTATAGTTTGATTTACCTTCAAGTCTTTCTCTGTGGGGTAATTCAACCTCTGTACTTCTGCCTGCTATGCTGTTAAGAAATCCATCCATCGATGGAAATGGGCTTTTATATACTTTATATGAATCTACCGCAAATCTACTGATAGCATAAAAGCTCGAAATATGAACACCCTTTGGTTTTGAACCATTAAGTTCCAATATTTTTGAGTTCATGTTACTTGTAATTTGCTTAAATTTACTATGCTTTTTATGTGAAAAATATCCATAAACCGAATCATAACCCTCTAACACCTTATCAGCAAGGGTAAAAATATGTTCTGCAGGATGTTGACCGTCATCATCCATAAAAACAAGAACATCACCTTTGCAATAATTTATTGCCGCCATCTTAGCTGATGTTTGTCCATAATTTTTTGATAAATTAACACCTATGATTTTCTTATCATTCTCACATAGTGTTTTTATCACATCAAATGTTGAATCAAACGGATAGTCGTTTACTAAAATTATTTGATAATCATAATTTGGTCTTTTTGAAAAACATTCTTTGATTTCAGTTACAACCTTCTCAATAATTTTTGAAGATTTGTAACACGGAATTGCTATTGAAATCAACATTATCTTTCACACTCACTTAACACTAAAATCATTTTTTATTTCGATATTTGGAACATTATTTAGAAATCAAAGTATCATTTGAACTTTCATGTACAAAACTATTTTCCATATTCACTCCAAAACAAACTCAATACGATTTGAAACTTCATTTATAAAGTTTTCACACTCGTCAAGAGAATTCCCCTTCACAATAACCTGACCTGTACAATCTTTTGAATTTTCAAATTTATGAATCTCATCACCGTGTTCAACAAAATATGTAATTTCAACAATATTTTCATTCTTATCATTGTTGTTTATTATATCTTTTAAAGTACCCGATTTTTCAGAATAAAGCATTTTTGCATAGCACGGTATTTTTTTACACGAAGCATGTGAGTCAAAATAATGTGTCATATCTTTCCCCATTGCAGTTTCTACTATCATTTTGTAAATATCAACACCATAGTAGATAGAAGTAAGCTCTGGAAGGCAGTTTGCGCCGATTCTACCTGTAAGTTCAATAATATACACTTTATTGTTTTTTTCTATCAAATCTACATTAACAACACAATTATCAAATCCTATGACATTGATTGCTTTATCAACTTCATTTTTGCTCTGTCGCAATATTTCATAATTTACGCACAACGGAACATAATGACCTATGGGAATTCCTGTTTTTGAAAAATATGTTACATCCCCATAACATTGTGTAAACAAAATTTTACGATTAACAACAAATGCCTGACAACTAAATTTGTGACCATCAATAAATTCCTCAACAATACAGAAATCTTGATGAGTTTCGCTCATCGTATCTTCATAACATTTAAGTAAATTTGATTCATCCCTAACAACATTTATACCACGACTTCCCTGTAAATCAACAGCTTTAATAATTACAGGAAACTCAAATTCATTTTCAACATCACGCAAATCATCTTCACTTTTAAGAACTTTATATTTGGCAGTTGAAACATTGTTCCTAAAGAATGCCTCTTTCATCAATAGTTTATTACCTGATAATTCAGCCGAATGTGAGTTAAGTCCGGGCAAGTTCATCTTCTCACAAACATAACCAAGTGCAGAAATTCCTGTATCAAGACATGCAGTAGCAATTCCGTCGATTTTTAGACTTTGAGCCTGCTTAAGGACTTCATCAGGCTTTGAAATATCAACATAACAAACATCATCAGCAAATGCGAAACCGGGATAATTTCCATTTATACTCGCAACAATAGTATGATATCCAAGCTTTTTAGCGGTTTTTATGAGTTGAACCTGTCCTCTGCCTGCGCCTAATATCATTATTTTTTTCATAATCACACCTGCTTACTTTACAATATAATACCCCAATCTTGATGAACTGTCTATCGTGTTACCCAAGTTTTCAAGTTCAAGGTCGCTGATACGATAAACTTTATCGGGATTGTATTCTTTAAAATCATTCATATCTTTAATATCCTGCTCGGTAAACAGGAATTTGATAGATACATTATCCTTTGTAGGGTTTTCTGCTAAATCAGGTTTGTTACCACAAGCAACATCTATAACCATTTTCATAAAATCATTGCCAGTTGATAGATACACAAGATCTGAACCTATGCAATCTCCACCCATTCTTGCACCTATCTCAATAATACGAATATTACCGTCTTTGTCGACTTTAAATTCTGAATGTCCCGCACTATTTTCAATATGCAAGGCTGATAGCGCCTTAATAATATGATTTTTAGCTTTCTCCAAAACATCTTGCGAAAGATCAGATGGCTGACAATGACCGGTTTCGATAAAATGAGGAGCACCTGTTGTGAACTTCTTCGTTGTAGCAAGATAGTGATGTTCACCTTTGTATGAAATAGTTTCCATACTGTACTCGTTACCCTCAATATATTCCTCAATAATTGCCTTATGCTCAAATGATGTCTGACACGCTTCTGTAACTGCTTTCATAACACCACTTGTGCTTTCAAGCTTCATAATATTACGACTGCCTGAGCGGTCAGTTGGTTTAACTATAATCGGGAATGAGAAATCATGCAATTCTCTGACATCAAAACTTTCATCTGCTAACACAAATTTCGGACACGGTAAACCTGCGTCAAGAAGTGCTTTACGCATTGCATACTTATTAGTCTGTATATTTGCGTATTTAGTCTGATTACAAGGCAAACCAAGTTTTTCTGCAACATAATTTACTGTTATTGAGGCAAGGTCAGAGGCAATTGAGCATACACCGTCTGGCTTAATCTCCTTGCATTTTTCCAGTATTTTATCTTTTTCAATTATGCTGATAGGATAAAAATAATCAGAATTATCTTTTCCGACAGCACCATCCTCCCACGCAAATACATGGGTTTCATATCCGAGTGACTTCGCTTTCAAAATCAACTGATTCTGAAAATCGTTCGCACCGATTATTACAAGTTTTTTCATATATTTCATCTTCTAATAAGTTTATTTTCTAACCTTCCAATTTGAGTTAATTTCTTTATCCAGGAAATAGTAAAAGCAAATACAATGCAAACTATAATCATAACTATGTAAATAAGTACAGGGTATTTAAATTCGTATATAAAGTCATGAAAATAGTATTCAAAAATAAATGTATGGAACATAAATATGTACCCACTATACTTACCTAACACACAAAATGCATTACTTATCAGTTTAATTTTAGAAATTAATAAGTAACATAAAAGAATAATCGGTATAGAAAATAAACCATCGAAAACAACACTTTGTTCAATTAACACAAGTCTTATAAAAGCTACTACACATAATGCAAAAAATGTAAAGAATATGGATTTTGGAATTGTATTCAGTTTTGAATATAGCAATTCAAATAAGTTGTATTTTGAGATGTACATTCCCAAGACAAATGAGAAAAGCCATACATTTAGTTGTCTTGCGTCTACATAAGGTATAAAGATCAACAAAAATGAAAGCGAAAGAAACACTTCAGCAGAATACTTAAATAATTTTACAAATATAGGGAAAAATAAATAATAGATTAGGATAATGGACATAAACCACCATGTTTCGTTAAGAGAGGGTGTATTAAACAAATAAGAAAAGCCAAAAAAATCTATCAAAAAATACAAAAAATTTCCACGATAGATTTCAAATACATTATGATTAAAAAAATGCCCATGATTACAAAAATAATATATACTAACCAAAAGTCAAACATAATTTTAATCAAATGATTTTTAACAAAAGTAATATCACCAATAATTTTTTGCTTTTTACTTAAAACAGTAGAATCATTGCTTTTTTTATTATAACTTTTATACAACCCATATCCGCTCAACAAAACAAATATTGCCACACATATTTTGCAAAACGATGCAATAATACACTCAACAGGAATTCCTTTAAATGATAATAATGATATAACTTTATCCAGAAAAATACTATAACTACCAAACAAATGATGCCATAGCAACATCAAAGTTGCCATCCCTTTAGCAATAAAAGTTTGTCGTTTATCAAAAATCATACTGTTCTCCTTAACCTAATACTCTTATACATTTATTATAGTCAAACACTATTATACTTTTGCCAACAATTTTTTCTAATAAATGAAATCAAATCAGTAGCATTTCTATTGTAATTTTGAATTTGTAATATCAATATAGCAAGCATCAATATTGGTAAGTGAGATGTATATTTTGGAGTAACTTCTACAAATAAGAAAATCAATGTCATTCCAATTATAACTAATTTAAAATACAAATTCAAATATTTGTCTCTATTCTTTTTAAATGAAAGCTTAAATGAACTAATAAATGTCATAAAATATACAATTAAAAGGGCAAACATACTCTCTAAATTAAATATTTTATTGAATAATCCGCCTGCACCTTTTAACACAAATTCATTAATTGAATTCCCCTGTTCGTATGCAAAAGGAAGAAATGGTGTACCCCATAAAATTTTTAATTTATTCAAGAAATGATTAATGAGTTTTATTGGATTTTCTGCACAATTTTCTATACGATTTTGAATCAATTGCAATCTATAATTTTTTTCATCTAATTCATTATCAAATTCTTTATAATATTCATCTGCATCAGAGGCAGTTATAGTACCATTTGAATCATAATCAAAACCAACATAAAGTCCCCAACCGAATCCAAACGGTAAAACATCTGAGTTAGATTTTACATCTTCAGGCATAGTCTTATCAATATACCTATCTTTTGCTAATTCACACAATTTTGTATTAACACCTAAACAGACAGATATTGATAATAATATGCAAACAAATTTTATGACATTTTTTAATGTAATCTTTTTAAACAATACTACTGCTGAATATATAATCATCGAAATAATGATTACTATACCGGATATATTAATTTTGGTACCAAAAGAAATAGCTAAAGAGGCTATTACCAAAAATATAATTTTGACCGGCAGGTTGTATCTGTCATCAAAAAATTTGAGAAAAAGCCATAAAGACAATATGTGGAAAAACAAAATTGCATTTTCATGAACAAGTAACTGAGTTTGGAAAAGGCCAATTGGAAGGATATTGTATAACATAATACCGCAAAAACAAATACGCTTATCAACATACATTTTAAGAATATTAAAAAGTAATACATTTGCTATGGATATTAGTAATGACATATAAATATTTAATACTTCGGTACTTCCGCCAAAAAATTTAGCTATCGGCGATAAAAACAATCCAAAAATAAATGTATAGCTATGTCTTAGAGCATAAGAAACAAACATATCTACAACGCCATTATCTGCAATTTGGTTTGCGAATGACAGATATATTTTCATATCAGGATGCAAATTTGCGTCATTTCCAAATAAAACTACAAAAACAGTTTTAGAGATAAAAGAGAATGCAAATATTATGAGTGCCAATTGTTTAGCACTTAACTTATTTGTAGGGTTCAAAACTTTGGATTTTATTATTTTCATGAGTTTATTTGAAAATAATAAATACATTACAAGCAATACTATAAGAAGCAAACCAACTGCAATGGCTACAATAGAACTACCGAATTTATCTGCTATCGACACAAGCATTGATAGCATTATCAATCCCGAGAAAACAATAAACACTACATTTACAAACGTATTAATAAATTTACTCATATATATTCCTCTCCCCCATAAGATTCTTTTTATTATTTTGAAAAGAATCCGTTGACTGCATTTACAACATACTCAATATCTTTTTTCTCAAGTCCGTAATACATTGGAAGTCTTAAAAGTCGTTCGCTTTCTTTTGTTGTATATTTATCCTCACCATGAAATCTGCCAAACTGCTGACCTGCCGGCGATGAATGGAGAGGGATGTAATGGAATACAGCACCTATTCCGTTTTCTTTCAGAAAAGCAATAAGTTTTGAACGCTCCTCAAGATCCTTTGTTTTTATGTAAAACATATGGGCATTATGAACACAACCCTCGGGAACAACCGGTAAATCTATACAACCTTTCTCTTTCAAAGGCGTAAGAAGTTCACAGTATGTATTCCATGACTGAAGTCTGTCATTATTAATTATATCAGGATTTTCAATCTGTGCATAAAGGTAAGCACAATTAAGTTCGCTCTGTAGATATGATGAGCCCAAGTCAACCCATGTGTATTTGTCTACCTGACCTCTGAAAAATTTAGTTCTGTTAGTTCCTTTTTCACGGATAATCTCCGCTCTTTCAACATTTTTCTCATGATTTACGAGGACAGCTCCACCCTCGCCCATGCTGTAATTCTTTGTTTCATGAAAACTGTAACAGCCAAAATCTCCGATCGAACCGAGTGCTCTTCCTTTATAAAAACCCATAACACCCTGTGCGGCATCTTCAACAACAACAAGGTTGTGTCTTTTGGCGATATCGCAGATTGTATCCATCTCACAGGCAACGCCACCGTAATGAACAGGAACAATAGCCTTTGTTTTTTCATTAATCGCATCTTCAATAAGATTTTCATCAATATTCATTGTATCAGGTCTTATATCAACAAATACGATAGTTGCACCTCTTAAAACAAAAGCGTTTGCAGTTGAAACAAAGGTGTAAGAAGGCATAATAACCTCATCACCCGGCTTAATATCAGCGAGCAATGCCGCCATTTCAAGTGCAGAAGTACCCGAAGTTGTCATAAGCACCTTTTTAGCGCCCGTAATTTCTTCAAACTTTTCATTGCACTTCTTTGTAAACTGACCGTCACCGCAAATTTTGCGACTGTCAATTGCCTGTTTTATATACTTGTACTCTTTGCCGATATACGGCGGTACATTAAACGAAATCATTTTTAACCTCTCAGCTATCTATTTTTACTGAATAAAAAGTATATGAACCTATTGTTTTCACAGGAATCATTTTAATAAATCTTTTTTAATGTTCCTGAATTTAAATAATCCGTATCATTGATAACATCAATTTTCTTATATAACAATATATTACTCACAGCAATCGCCTACTCCAAATATTATTTTATTTTTTATATGTCTAACACTTTATCTAATAGCAAAACAAACCAGTAGTTCTTTGTCTCATAAGCAAATTTATAAGCCGGATTGATATAGCAATCTAAATTGTTTAAGGACTGCACAAATTCCTTGCTTTTCATAATAGAGTTATTATATCTGATTTTATCTTTTTTAGTAGCCTTATTTTTCGCGCTAAAAGTATTTTTTAATACAACTTCATATTTATAAAAACAGGCATTAAAATACTTCTTTACTTGTTCCTCACTACAGTTCCATTTGACAATAAAACGGTGCATAGTACTATTGATTGTTTTATATATCTCAAACATATTAGGGTAGTATTTCTGTGATAAACTGCAGTCACTTACCTGAACATAATTATACAGCTTTTTCGGAATCACAAAAATTTTACCATTTGTACAGTCAAGGTATTGAAAATTAAATATTAAATCCTCCCCAAGTGATAGGTTTGAGTCAAATGTCAATCCGTTTTTTAAAATTGTTTTTCTATCATACAATTTGCATACCGGTCCTGCATCAAGCCATTTTTCATGCAGAGTCATAATATCTTTTACAGAGTATATATTTTTATTGTCATCAACAATTAGATTTCCAGCTGAACTATCATAATTGGTTACTGTTTGAAAATAGCACCATATATTATCAATTTCAGGATGTTTAGATTTAGTTTTGATTAAAATTTCCAAATAGTTTTTATTAACATAATCATCACTGTCAACAAAGCATATATATTTACCCTTTGCAGCATCAATACCACAGTTTCTTGCCGAAGACACACCACCGTTTTCTTTATGTATAACTGTTATTCGGTTATCTTTTTTGGCATATTCATCACAATTTTTTCCGCTGTTGTCAGGCGAACCGTCATCAACAAGGATAAGTTCAAAATCTTTATATGTTTGATTTAAAATGCTGTCAATACAATAATGCAAAACATTTTCAACTTTGTAGACAGGCACTATGACGCTAACTACACACATAATCAAAATCCTATTCCACTGATTGCTCTAAATTTGCAACAGAAACCAAAATTGCACTTTGCTAAATAAAAATATTTTCTTGCACTTTTGTCTGCTAACTTAATTTCATCAAAAGATAAATTGTACATTTTTCTGTATTTTCTTATTAATTCTAACGCCTTTTTCTTATCTGCTCCTGACATAAATTTCAGCACAGACTGACAGGCAAACATACATGAACCATACAAATCAATCTTTGCTTGCGTACTGAGGTCAGGAAAATTGTTCTCAATATATTTTTGCCGATTAGCCTTGCCCTCAAGTGCATCTAATCTGCGAATATTATAGCCAACGCCCATAATACTGCTGTTTCTCTGAAAATAATAATACATAGTTTTATTGAGCCTTGCAACTTTGTTTGCTCTGCCAAATACCTGATAAGTCCAAAATTCATCTTCATTCAGCTTACCGACAGCATACGGAATATCTTTGACAAGTTCTGTTTTGTAAAGCTTGTTCCAAACATGCTGATGAAACGGATTTTCCGCAATCAACGCAGACATTGCGTCCTGAGTATCGTATATTTTTACCGATAAATCATCGCTAAACTCATCAAAACGGTTATCCTCATAGAATTTTACAACACTGCACTCAGCAATATCGCTGTTTTCTTTGTTCATAACATCCAACAGACATTCAAAAAAGTCATCAGACACGTAATCATCGCTGTCAATAAAGCTGATATACTTACCTGTTGCAACAGCCATTCCTGCATTTCTGGCATCGGAAAGTCCACCGTTTTTTTTATGAACAACCTTGATTCGGCTGTCTTTTTCGGCATAATCATCACACATCTGAGGACAACGGTCAGGTGAACCGTCATCAACAAGGATTATTTCAAGATTTTTATATGTCTGATTTACAATGCTGTCAACACATCTTGCAAGGTATTTTTCAACATTATAAATCGGAACTATTACACTTATCATCGGGTTCATTTACTTAACCTCGTATTTATTAGTATTCTTTGATAAGAAATTGTCATATATTTTGTAAGCAAACATTAGTAGCCCTGTGCAATGGAAAAATAATAATTTCTCTATTAAAACTCGTTTAGATAATACAAATCTACATTTTTCCTTTTTAATCTGCTCTCTATAAAATTTAGCTTCTGTTTTATATTGTTTTAGCCTATTATTATGAACAGTTCTGTATAGCCTCATAATTGAATTAAGATAAGAGCAATAAGCAATACTTTTTAATTCGTCATCCAAATTACTCATACAATATTCGTATATCATTTTTCTAACTTTTACCGGATCGAATAACTGATTTTCATTTAATTCAGAATTTGCTGCAGAACCTTTTCTTACTAAATAATAATAATAAGGAATATCCTCATAAACAGATTTTTGGGAATTTACAAATGCATAAAAATTGAAGATTACATCTTCATTTATTTTTATATCGGGCGGCATACGAAGATTATTTACAATATTCTTTCTGTATATTTTAATACACGGACTTGGTTCAACATAATCTCCAACGATAATATCTCTAATCCCTTTCTTATTATCCTGAATAAACTTTTTTCCGGTATTGTAATAATAATCAACTCTTGATGGAAAAACCATCTGATAACCACAATGTGATATATCAGCATTGTTTTCAATGGCATTTTTCAAAAGAGTTTCATACATTTCAGGATCAATATAATCATCACCGTCTACAAAACCGATATAATCACCGGTTGCTATGTCTAAACCTCTGTTTCTTGTATCAGAAACACCGGAATTCTCTTTGAATATAGGAATAATCCTTGAATCTTTTTTTGCATATTCTCTAATTATCTCATCAGTACCGTCTGTAGAGCCGTCACTTATCAAAATAATCTCAAGGTTTTTATATGTCTGTGCCAATATGCTTTCAATACAACGAGGTAAATATTCCCTAATATTGTAACACGGCACTATTACGGATATTTTTTTAAAATCAGAACTCGTAAAATCACCACCTATGTATTAGAAGCATACCCATACTTTCTATTTTATCAAATAATTTTTTTATAGCAGAATCAATTCTGCAAACTTTAAACAATTGCTTTCTAATACAATCAATTATCACACAAATTGAAAAAATAGCAACAACAACAAACAATTGATACAACACATACCACCAAGCATTAACATTACTTGTAATGCCGATAAATTGCCACCATTTTTCAATACATACATCTGCGTGTGCATGTATAAGATACACACCAAAAGTTGAAGCAGACACAGCACTGATGAATTTTGAAAATTTAGTAGTGGAATCAATTTTGTTGATATTTAAAAACATCAACAACAACGATACTGATGCGACATATGCAAAAATTGAGTCATATCTCCACCAGTTACCAACAGCAGATTTCAATAAAGCCATGTTAAGCACATTGGATACAAACAGCCCTATTACCATCAAAACCGGACAAATTAAAAATATTGCAAAATATTTTGCCCACTTTCCGTTCGGTGTGTAATGGCATCTGAAATAGGAAGCCGTAAAGTACAAAAATGTAAACCATGCTAAACCCCATCCATTACCGGAATTCATACCCTTAAATGCCGGATGTATGGATATCCAAACTGAAAGAAGAAAAAAACAAAACCAATAACAAATTTCTATGTTGTTTTTTAGTCATTGCGTTAATTGCAATATTATAAAATGGCGACAATAAGTACATACCAAAATATATCGTTATAAACCAATATCTGCCGGTTATAATAGGTACAAAACAAGAAAGGATAGACGTTATAGAAAAATCAACTTGACCGAGCAATATCATAACCACTCTTATAACCAATGCATAAAAAACTACCTCAACCCATAAAAGCCCTAATTTTTTCAATTTAAAAGAAGAAGTTACAAGAAAATATCCCGAAATAAGTATAAAACAATTGACGCATACTTGAACAAGAGCATATAAAAATTGCTCAACATAATAAATAGATGTTCCGGGCACAAGAGTTTCGTACAAACCACTATGGTCAATAGAATGGAGTAAAATTATCATTAACATAGATACTATCCTTAACCATTCAAGTCCCATATGTCGTGTTTTAGTTTTTACAGTTTTAATCGATTTTTCCATTTCAATCCCATTTTTCTTCTATTTTTTGTCAACAAATTTCCAACAAAATCGTGAAGCTTCATATAAGCTATTTTCCATTTTCCATATTCTTTAACAGAGCCATCTGTATTTTTATTGATTACTTCCACTATATCTTTAGCTAAATTATAATAAACAGGCTTTGTAAAATGATTTATATGGTCATAAAAGTCCGAACTGCTCTTAACATATTTATTGACATCAATCAATTCAACATTTTTAGTTTCGGCTGCCCAATTTCTTAATAAATCATTAGTTTGCTTATGAATAATATGCCTGTCCTTATAAGCTGCATTATCCCCCATATCATACGGAATTTCCACACCAAGCATTATTGCCATTACGGTGTCTGAATTTAAATGGGAACGAATATATTTATAATTTTCAAGAATTATATCCGGAGTATTTCTTCCTAAAAATTCATATCTTTGCGAAAAAGAATCCAAAAATTCTTTTGTAAAATTAAATCCACCGGTGCTGCAATTTTGATTAATCAGCTTTTCATAATTATCAGGGTTTGTCATATCACTTGTGTATTCAATAAAAGCAAATTTTTCTCCTGTGCCTTTTCTTTGATACACTCCAAGATTGCAATCCTGAAGATAGCTAAGCACAACAACTTTATATGGCAACTTATATATATTGTTATTATAAGCACCCAAATCCATAAAAGAAAGTTCATTTACTATCAGCTCTTTTTGTTTATCCGATAGAATATTTGCCTCTACAATATGCGTTGTATGTGCTGTACTTTCAACAACTGCTCCATTATCTAACACATATGTAAACTCAGTATCAATACATTCTGACTTTTCAATAAACGGAAAGATTTGGAACAAGTCACAAGGTCCCTTGATAAGTACCTTATGTTCACCTCTGCTCTTTATTTCAGCACCTTTTTTGTTGGCAGATTCCATACTTTGATTTATCCAAAATGGCAATTCTGTTGTTGAAAGGTTACTTACAACATCTCCAACAATCTTCAGTACAGGTCTTTTTAAATAGTTGTATGTGTACTGTTCTATTCCCATGCCAAGTGTACGACATGAAAACAGAAAATGTTCACAAACATTGTCTTTTATTGCAAAAAAGCCAACAATACCGTAATCACCAAAATCATCTTTAACAGAAACATAACCGCAATTATAGGACAGGTTACTAAATAAAACTTTTAATGTTTCGACAGAATCCCTTTTTTTAGTAAAATTCAACTGATTAGAACGCATTACCAAATCATGTATTCTCTCAACATTTTTCAAACAATCATTATGTATCTCTAATTTTATATGACTGATCGCTAAAAATTCTTCATTAGAATTATAATTAAGTTTATCAACAGCTTTTTTTTCAAGTATTTTATATTGGTTAAGTCTCTTATGAGATAAATCCGAAGGAGTCTTGCTGTCAACCCAAGATATTAACTCCGGAATAATATTCGGCATTGCTGTCAATAATTGCGGAGAAAAATATTTTGCTTCTTCAAGATTTGAGGAATTATCATCTATAAATAATACATTTTGAGTTCTAAGCTGCATATTGGAAATTATTTTAGATATTCTGTTACCTTTTGGTGTCCAGTCAATTGAAGGAAAAACAAAATATTCTTTTATTCCATATTTTTCAAGTTCAGTATTAACCTGTGCCTCATCATTTTTGCTGCAAATAGAATTTACAATTCCTACATCCGTCAGTTTAATAATTAGATTTTTATGTTCATCAGGTAAAACAACACTTTCTTCAGATAACGTACCCTTCCAAAGTGTTTCATCTAAATCCCAAATAATCAATTTAATCTTACTAAAATCCATTACAACCTCTTAATTTAAAGACAATAACATTTCTTCAACAGCTTTTACTGTTTTTTCGGTACTGAAAGCTTTACCACGCTCTTTTGCTTTTGCGGCATAAGCTTCAAGCAAATCAGGCGTTGTCAGCATTTTCTTGATGCCCTCATAAAGTGCATCTTCATTATTTTCTGTTACGATACCGTACTCGTTGTTTTCGCCTAGTAATTCGGTCATACCCGAACAAAGGGTAGCCACAACAGGAGTACCGACAATGAGTGACTCCGTCACAGATGTACTGAATCCTTCACTGTGAGATGAACATACATACAAATCACAATTTTTTACATACTTGTACGGATTTGTTCTATATCCAACCATATGGAATGTATTTTCAACACCAAGGTTCTGTGCAGCTTTTTGTAAGCCACCTTCCTCTTCACCGATGCCGAACAAATAAACTTTATTTTTCACTCCGTCATCAAGGAGTTTTTTATGTATGTTCAGTAGCCTGTCAAAACCCTTTACTACCGCAAGCTTGCCGACAGAACATATATTTACACAATCATCGTCAAATTTAATATCATTGACAGGTTCAACGGACTTTTCAAGTATTTTGTCTGTTTCAATTGTGTTATAAAGCACCTGAATAGGTTTTTGAAATTCAAATATCTTTGAAAAATAATCCATAACCCATTTTGAAACACATACAGTATTGTCAAATTTGTTATAGCATTTCTTTGCCTCTTCAAAATTTCTAAAACCTACTGCACCGATTGCGGGGTTGTCCATTTTGCAGTGAATCCAGTTGACAAGCTTAGTATTTGGGTTAGTGCAACCGCTTACAATTCGTGCGGTAGGACCTTCAAGGTAAGAAACGATTATGTCATATTTTTCCTTAATAAACTTTTTGTAAAGTTTTTCGGGTGAAAACAAGCATAAATACTTGCTGTTCCCTCTGAATTGTTTCTTGTAATAATACTTGAATTTAATATCTGATTTTAAGAACTGTTCGTTCACTCCACCTTTGAATAACACCTGAACAGTGATATCAAACTTGCTTCTATCCATATTATTCACAAGGTTTACAAGCACCTTTTCAGCTCCGCCATGTCCTAAGGTCGGAATAATAAATAATACTTTTTTCATCATTCTCACTTCATATTTTTGTTTTTTAAGTTAACATATAGAGTTAGGCCAACACCAAATGGATATAATAATAATCCTAAAATTGTATATGGATTAGAAGTAATACCAGACAAAGGTCTATGTGCCAAAATACAACTGGAAATCAAATGTATACTGTGTTTTATCTTGAATTTCAATGTTGTACCACTAAATGACAAATATAATTTTCTTATTTCAGCAAAACTATTTGGACTACTTTTATATTGTTTCAACATAGAATTAGTCATGCCATCAACTTGATACTCTACAAACCTTAAATTCTCGTTAAGAACCAAAAAATCATACTTCTCACTTATCTGAAGGTGCATATAGTGTGGATTAAAATTTTTTTCATTAGGAAACACTTTCATAGGTGCAACAGTTTTATACAGTTCTGTTCTTATAACATTGGTTCTATCGCCATTTACAATATCATACTTACCTATAAATAAATCAATTAAATTTACGGTTTTTTGGTTAGGTAATGGATCACCTATCACTTTACCGTCCAAATTAAAATCTAATCCTACTATACCGGCATATTCATCAGAACCATACTTATCCCAAAAGTTCAATATCAACTCTACCGCATTATCCGGCATAAAATCATCAGAATCAATACATACACATAATTCAGTATCTATGTTTTCAATTGCCACATTATATGCTGTGTGTAGTCCACCATTATCCTTATAGATATATCTTATCTCAAGATCACTGTTTTTTTTCCACTCATCAGCAAATTTCTTAGTATCATCAGTAGAGCCGTCATCAACAATCATCCACACAAAATCTTTATTTGTTTGTCTGCACATACTTTCATAACATCTGGTAAGAAGCTCTCTCCTATTAAATGTAGGAGTAAATACCGTAAGTGTTTTCTCAGCCATAATAATTCATCCTATCTTCTGCAGATTTTTGTAAACCTAACCATCTTACAAAGTGGTTTATAACCAATAGTTTTGCACAGCATATGCAATAACTTTATTTTTTTGTTATTGCAATGGTACGATAATAACCACTTATACTTTGAAAGTATTTCTACATCATCTTTCGGATACATTTTTGAATATGATTGAACTATAAAAAATGTTCCATAACTATATGCAGTATATCTGTAAATATACTCCTTCATATCCGAATTGTTTTCAGCTATATCAATGCATTGCAAAATATTATGTGTTAAGTCATCGCATGATTTTTTGCTGATTGAATGTGTTATTGAACCTTCACGCTGCCTATAGCAATAAAAATTCTCACAAATAAAATCCAAGGATTTTGACTTATCCAACAATTTGGCACACCACTCAATATCTTCCGATACAACGCCACTTTTAAAATACAATGCATCATCAAATAGAGAAGTTCTAATAATCTTATTACAAGCCGAAGCAATAAACAAAAATTTCGAGGTCATATAGTCCGCCTGCTTTAGTTTATTATTGCAAGAAAGCGGCATATCTTCTATATTATCAAATAAATTAACCGTCAAATTAGTACTTTTGTAATATTTCTTATATGAATAGCTTAAAACATCAGGATTAGTCAACAAAAGTCTTTCTACCAAACGCTTTAATGCATCTAAATCGTCCCAAAAATCATCAGAATCCAAAAATATTATATAATCACCTGTCGCCCTACAAATACCGTAATTGCGTGCGTCTGATAAACCACCGTTTTTCTTGTGATAAACACGAATTCTGTTGTCATTATTGCCAAATTCATCACATAACTGTGAGCTACCATCCGTAGAACCATCATCAACCAAAAGTATCTCAAAGTTTTTATATGTTTGATTTAGAACACTATTAACACATTCAGGAATAAAATCTAAAACATTGTAAACAGGAATAATAATACTAATTTTCATAATTTCTCCAAATAAAAAGCAATATCTTAAATCCTATAATTTCATGAAAACATAAAAACCACTTTTACCCCAATTATTTTAAGTCACATCACATTTAAACTTAATACTTCAATTTACGTATACCTATAAATTCAATCAAAAGAACGAACCAAAGTAATCGCTATGGTAATATGTCGGTCCTGTTAAATAATAATAGAGCAATAAAACTGCAACATATCCCAAATAGACATATTTCCTATTATTTTCATTAAAACATATCCTTAACAAAACAGGAATCAAAATTAAATCGTATAATTCACTGTAAATCGGAAGCCTACCGATAAAGATACCGCTGGTAACCATACCTACAAGATAAATTGATGCCGTACATACTGACAAGTTTACGCACAAAGAAAGCACAGGCATTTTTTCGTAATATTTGCTTAACTTTTCCCGATAAACAAAAGCCGCAACGGGTGGAACAGCATAGAATAAAACTCTCAACGGATTAATGCCGTCATCTTCTTCAAAATATGTGCTAATATCATTTTCATAAGATGTGCCTTGAGCGAATTCATCAACCTTGGCAAAAAACGGCTCGGCAAAAACAGTAATCAATACCATTGCGAAAATAAAAAGCCAAACTGACTTGCTCCAAGGTTTTAACCTGGCAATAAAGTAAATCGGTATTAAGAAAATTGCCGTGGAATGGATAAATATCAAAATTGCTACCATAATCAAGAATTTAAAAAACTTGCCGGTAATAATAAAATCACAGCACAAAAATGACACGGCAACACAAATAAACTGTCTCATTCCGTTGAGCATATAACCCGAATAACACAGGAATGCCAAAAACAAAAACGAAGCCAAAAAGAAATCTGCATTCATGCAATATTTTCTCAATGTTATCATTACACACACACCGGAGAAAATCGCAATTGAACTCAACCAAAGTGTGTAATTATCTGAGATAAAGCACTTAAAGAAAATGCTGTATGCATTAAAGAGAACTCCCTTGCCCTCGGAAGACCATGGATCCCAATTCAATTTTGAAAACTCTTCCGGAAAGTTTGTTGAATAGTTATTAAAAGCTGCAACATATGCGGTTGTATCGGCAACATAGTGCCTCATTGATGCCCAAAATATGAAATAACCGAAAACTAAAAAAGCATACGCCCACGGAACTCTTCTTTGTATTCCCTGTTGTAAATTATAATCGGTAAGCGCTATCTCTTCTTTATGAGTGATATCATACAAAATATATATCAAAAAAGTCCAAAGTATCATGGACCAGTAAATTATCATTAAATCACACCTGAAAAATCTATATTAATTACAAGCCTAAAGCCTTTACTGTATCGTTTACAACGATTTTTTTATCAAATTCGTCAACCATTTTTTGTCGGGCGTATTTACCCATAACTTCTCGTTTTGAAATATCCGTTTCAAGAAAAGCTTTCATTTTTTCATAAAGGCTGTCAACGCTTTTAGGTTCACAAAGCCAGCCTGTATATTCATTTTCCACCGACTCTCTGCATCCCGGAATATCGGTGGTAATGACAGGTCTGCCTGTTGCCGAAGCTTCGAGATTTACATTACTCATACCCTCGTGATAGCTTGGCATTACAACACAATCGGCGGTCGCATAGTAAGGTTTTGGTTCTTCCTGAAATCCATGGAATTTTACAACGCCCTTACTTTCAAGTAACTCAACTCTTTCCTTGTATTCATCTTCAAAAAAGCCTACAAGGTCAAGTACAAATTTATAGCCGTCATCGTGAAGCTTCTCAGCCGCAGAAAACAATTCATCCATGCCCTTTTCCTTCATGATTCTGCCAAGATACAAAAAATGCGGCGGATCACTTTTTGGGTAAGGCTTGTACTCATAAATTTCAAGATTGATTCCTGCACCGTTCAAAATAGTTTCTTTCTCGACAGAAATAATCTTTCTGTCAACAAATTCATCTGCATTAACCTGATTTTCAAAAAATACCGTTTTTACGTTTTTAAAGGCTGTTTTATAAAGAACTGTCGCAAACTGAGCAAGTCCGGGCTTTTGAAACGCCGTTCCTAATCCCTGAACATTCGCATAAAACGGAATATTTAACTTTTCACACATCAATCCGCCGTAAACATTTGGTTTGATAGAGTATGTAATTACCAAATCAGGGTTTTCTTCCTGTAATATTTTTTTATAAAATTTCATAAGTGAAAAATCATGAATCGGATTAACCCCTCTGCGCTCCATCTTAGTTTCAATACAACGCAATCCCATATTGATGAAATCCTCATGATGTCCTACAAAAGGCATACTAAGAACAACATCATAATTTTTCATAAGTTCTTCAATCAATTCTTTTCTGAAACGATACAGCATATAAGAATGATTGGTAAGAATCATAACTTTTTTACGATTATTCTTCATCTGCAATTGCTCCTGTTCCGCCCTCAACTACACCATCATGCTTAAACACACTTACAACTGTCATAAAAAGACATTTTACATCAAAGACAAAACTGACATTATCACGATAAATCTTATCCATCTGAACTTTTTCAGGGATAGGAAGCTCATCTCTGCCGTTAATCTGCGCCCAACCCGTCAAGCCGGGTTTTAAATCATTTATACCGTACTCATCTCTTTCAGAAATCAAATCATCATGATTCCAAAGTGCAGGTCTTGGACCGATAACCGACATATCGCCCTTAAAAATATTAAAAATCTGAGGCAATTCGTCAAGACTTGTCTTTCTTAAAAACGCACCCACCTTAGTTATATACTGTTCAGGATTTTTAAGAAGATGTGTAGGACAATCCTTGGGAGTATCAATTCTCATTGTGCGGAATTTCAGAATATTGAAATATTTTTTGTTTTTTCCTATTCTTTTCTGCCTAAAAAAAATAGGACCTTCGCTCGTGCATTTTATTATGGCGCATATCGGAAGGTAAAGTACTGACAGACACACTATCGCTGCAAGTGAACAGATAATATCAAGCATTCTTTTCACAATTCTGTTATAAAACGACATTTTTCTGTCTTTCATAGCATTTCTCTCTCCAACCCAATATTTTTATATTAACAAGTTTATTTTAAATTCAGTACTTTTTTTAGTATTTTTAGATTTGATTTTCTAATCAAAAAATACACAACGGTTGAACAAGTTACAGAAATTAAAACTTTTAAAACACAACTAAACTCATACCCTAAAAATTTATCCAAAATATAATACAAAATATATGTATGTAAGAAATATATTGTCGAACTAATACCTCTAAGAATTTGTGAAATTTCAGGTTTAATATTCAAATTAATTTCTAATGAAATAAAGAAATAGCAAATTGTAAGAGGTATGTTTAAAATTACATAAAAATCAATATTTAAAATATCGTTGATTTTAAAGCAATACACTGCCAAACTAAATACTGATAACAAAGCCAACGCTACAGTAGCAAAAGAAAGAGGCATTCTTAAATTTAAAAAGTAAATAATACATCCAATTCCCATAAAAGGTACAGCTTTCATAATAAAATTATTACTCCACGAAAATAAAACATAGAACAACTTATTAACATAGGAATATGGTGTACTTATAAGCAAATTCTTGAATGAGTCATAGCACAATAAAAAAGAAAAACCAATGACAATCAAAAATAATATAATTTTAATTTTAGCTTTATCCTTAAAGAATTTATGCACCAAATATATAATGAATGCCGCTTCCGACATACTCAAGATATACCATGTAACTCCATTACCACACAAAAAAATCGACCTAAAAATCAACAATACATATTTAATAACGGAACTGTCCGGATACTTTATTATGTAAGCATTTATTGTCATCGGCAAATTAACCAGTTGCCAAAAAAAGTACAAAAACAATAATTTTTTCTCATAAGAAATAATAAAGCTTTTTTCATCTTTGACATTTGATAATTTTTTATAGAAAAAAAATCCTGATACCATAAAGAAGAATGGAACTGCAATCCCGGAAAAGCATAACACGATTACATTGGAAAATTCCTCATTTTTAGCAATGTTTGAATGAATAAAAACAACTAATATAGCAGCAAAAACTTTAAATAAATCGATACCACTATACACTTCAATGTCACTTGTATTGGAATAAGAAGAAAGTTTTGTTTGTCCTTTATTAATCATTACTATCTCCCTTACCCAGCCACAAAAATGAATTTACGCAATACATCTATAGAATTATACCACAGAAAGCATCAATAAGTAATAAAAGAGGAGAATATGGAAAAAACAATTGAAAAAAGTGCTTTTTTAACAAAATATAGGAATAATTACGCAAGATTTTTGCCATAGATATGATTTATTTTCACTAAAGTGATAATCAAATATAGCTAATTTTGGTCGTTTAATACAAATTTTGTCATAAAATATAATAAGACACCGCAAAGCAGAGCGAGAAATCTATGGCTTATTTTAGGTGAAAAGGCACTATATAATCCGCTATATTTACTGTGCAACAGTCCTCTGCACGGTAACCTGAAAGCTTACATATACACAGTGCTAAACCACTCTGCAGCTATCTTTCAGAAGTTAATCATCTGGCAAGTATCTGAAATTGTTCACAGACTTGTTGAAATGTGGGATTAATTATGATAAACTGACAATATAAGTCAGAGTACGATATAATTTGAGGTAGACACATGAAAATTTTAGAATGCACACTTTAAAAGGAAACACAAGACCTTTTATATAGATATTTTGCGGCTGCGGCAAATCTTTACGGAGTTATCGAAATCGGCAAACTTCTTAAAATTTACAACAGCCAGAACGAGCCTGTGAGCGAGGAAGATTTTCTGTCATTTGTTGAAAATATGAATTTTAAGGGAAAGTATTTTTGTGTATTTAATCAGGATGATATTTACGATGACGGCTCAGAAACCCCTGCTCTTGAACAGGAAATTCTTGCAGAATATCTTTACTTTTTTGAATTTGATGATGATAGTCTTGATAAATACGAAATGCTGAAATATCGTCAAATCGGGAGGAATTTTGTTATGATAAGGATAATGTTTGTGTGCCATGGGAATATTTGTCGGTCGCCTATGGCGGAGTTTATATTTAGGGACATGGTTAAGAAGGGCGAGATTGCTGACAGATTTGTGATTAAATCATCTGCTACGAGTACGGAGGAGATATGGAACGGGATTGGAAATCCTGTTTATCCTCCGGCTAAGCGTGAGCTTGCAAAACACGGAATCGGTTGTGACGGCAAGAGGGCTGTTCAGCTCAAAAAATCCGACTATGACAAGTACGATTATTTCATCTGCATGGACTCTAATAATATCAGAAACACTATGCGAATTTTCGGCGATGACAAAGACGGCAAGGTTTGCAAGATGATGAGCTTTGCAGGTATGAATCGTGATGTATCGGATCCGTGGTACAGCGGTGATTTTGAGCAGGCATACAACGATATTTACAGCGGATGCAAAGGCCTTTTTGAAAAATTTAAAGGCAAAGCTTAATTTTGTTGTTAATATGCACAAAGATTTTTGAGCGTATATGTGCAAAATCTAAAACACATTTAATTGACACAATAAATAAACAATGCTAAAATTGTGACAGGTTGTCATATGACTGCCTGTCACATTTGTTTTGGAGGATTTTTTATGATTAAAAACACCTTTTATAATCTTCCCGAAGAAAAGCGTCAGAGAATCACGGACGCAATATTCAATGAATTTGCCGGTTCGTCGGGAGAGAGAGTCAGCATAAACAATATTATAAAGAACGCAAACATTTCGAGAGGCAGTTTTTATCAATACTTTGACGATAAGGTTGACCTTGTGGAGGTTATGACACGCTCATTTATCAACTTTTCGCTTGAAAAAGCCACAGAGGTTATCTCTCGCACTCACGGAGACATATTTGTAACTTATGATTTGCTTTTTGAAATTCTATGCGAATGTTCAAAGGACACAAAACAAAGTATCATCATGAAGAATCTCATCAAAAATATAAAGGCAAATGACAGCCTTGTTTCGGAATATTTTATCAACCGTTTCAAGGGTGTTGCAGAGCTTGTCAGCGTTACAAACAATTTTGACAGAAGTAACCTTAAATATACTTCAGATGAAGATGTGAAGTGTCTTTCACAGATTCTCACTCAGGTGCTGAAGAATGCCGTGTTCAATGTTTTTGTAATAGGAAAACCTTTTGACAAGGTTCACAGGGAGTATCACAGAAAACTTGAAATTATCAAAACAGGTGCAATTGCAGATTAAGTTTAAATATTCACGCAACCGGTTGCGGCCGATTTCAACAGAAAATGTAAACCTAAGTTGGTAGAAATTGCATTTAATATGAAATATACTTATAGATGAAAAGCACAAACGAAGGAGTAATCAATGTTATCTAAAATCAGCGTAAAAAAACCGATGACGGTATTGGTTGCGGTTGTACTTGTTCTGGTTCTCGGTATAGTGTCATTTTTCAAGATGACGCCCGACCTTTTACCGAACATGGACTTTCCCTATGCCGTTATCATGACCACCTACGCAGGTCAGACGCCCGAGGCGGTTGAAACAACGGTTTCAAAGCCTCTTGAACAGTCGATGTCGGCAATTGACGGTGTTAAGGAAATCACCTCTACCTCATCGGACAACTATTCACTTTTGATGATTGAATTTGAGGACGGCACAAATATGGATAGCGCAACTGTTGATATGCGTTCAAGCCTTGACACAATCAAGGGCAATTGGCCTGACGGAGTCGGAACACCGTACCTCATCAAAATCAATCCGAACATCCTCCCCGTTGCAATGACGGCGGTTGACTTTGAAGGCAAGTCGCAGACAGAGCTTTCGGATTATGTCACAAACGAACTTTTGAATGAACTTGAAGGCATTGACGGTGTTGCCTCTGTTTCTGACAAGGGCATTGTGACGGAACAGGAAAATGTCGTACTTTCACATGGTAAGCTTGACAAGCTTAATAAGAAGATTTCCGCTGCACTCGATAATCAATTTGGTGATGCGGAGGACAAAATTGCCAAGGCTAAAAAGGAATTGCAGGATAATATCGGCAAAGCCAAGGACGGTCAGGGTACAATTTCATCTTCAATTGAGCAAATCAACTCACAGCAGGAGGCTGTTTCAAAACAGCTTGCCGATGCACAGAACAAGGCTGAAAGCGGTAAAACACAGCTTTTGTCGGCAAAGATGCAGTTGCTTGACCGAAAGGCAAGCCTTACCTCAACAAAGACCTTGCTCGAAACCGCTTATCAGGGTTTGCTTGAACTGAAAACGACCTATGATGAGCTGACTTCCGAACAGTCACAGCTTACACAAAAGCTTGAACAGCTTTCAAAATTCAACGAACAGTATCAGGAAATTGTTCGGAAAATGAATGACGCACTACCCGACAGCGAGGAATACAAGGCGCTTCAACAGCAGATTGACGAGCTTAACAAGTCTCTTGAGCCTTACGGAATTAAAGCTCCCGATATCGCTAAAACAATGCAGACAGTTCAGAATTCCATTAACAAAAGTGCAGAGGCAATTCAAAATGTTGAAAGCTCACTCAAAAAGCTCGGAACCTCGGGAGATGCAATCAATTCTGCATTAAGTGAAATGTCGGAGAAAATCTCACAAATCAACTCGGGCATTGCACAGCTTGACAACGCAATTTCAGGACTTGACGATAAATCGGTTTCGGTTGATTCCGCTCTTGCCCTCATTTCACAACAACAGTCAAGTGCGGACTTCAAAATGTCATCTGCTATGTCAACTCTCACATCAAAACAGAGTGAACTCAACAGCGCACTTACACAGCTTTCAAGTGCAGAAAAGCAGATTGAAACATCCGAAAAAGAACTTGCAGATAAAAAGAAAGAGGCAAAAAGCAAGGCTGATGTGAGCAACACGGTCACACTTGATACCATTTCTTCAATTCTAACGGCACAAAACTTTTCAATGCCAGCAGGCTATGTTACCGATGACGATAACAATAAATTCATGGTTCGTGTCGGCGACAAGGTGAATGATGAAAAAGAGATGAAGTCGCTTGTGCTTTTTGACACAGGAATTGACGGAATAGGAGTTATTCATCTTGAAGATGTTGCAGATGTTTTTGTTGCCGATAATTCCGACGAAACCTTTGCAAGAATCAACGGCAACCCCGGTATTGTATTGAGCTTTTCAAAGTCAAGCAACACAGCGTCTTCTACCGTTTGCGAAAACATTAACACAAAGCTTGATTCGCTTTCAAAAGAGGTTGAGGGACTTCACTTTACAAACCTTTACAATGAAGGTGACTACATTAACCTTGTAATCAACAGCGTTTTGCAAAACCTCCTTATGGGTGCGGTTCTCGCAATTATCATACTTTTCCTATTTCTCAGAGATATCAAACCAACACTCATTGTTGCCTGCTCAATTCCGATAAGCGTTGTGTTTGCAATTGTCCTCATGTATTTCAGCGGTGTTACACTCAATATGATTTCGCTGTCAGGACTTGCGATAGGAGTCGGTATGCTTGTTGACAACTCGGTTGTTGTTATCGAAAATATCTACCGACTGAGAAGTATGGGCGTTTCGCCGATAAAGGCGGCACTTAACGGTGCAAGACAGGTTGCCGGCGCAATTACGGCGTCAACTCTCACCACAGTATGCGTGTTCCTGCCGATTGTATTTGTTGAAGGCATCACCCGTCAGCTGTTTGTTGACCTTGCACTCACGGTTACATATTCACTTCTTGCAAGCCTTATTGTTGCACTGACGCTTGTTCCGGCCATGGGACAGAGAATACTCCGCAAGATGAAACCTAATTCCGCTCCGAAGGACGGAAAAATCAAGAAGGCATATGAACGCTCACTTCGTTTCGTATTAAAGCACAAGGTTCCTGCAATTCTCGTTGCAGTTGCACTTCTCTTTACAAGTGCAGGTCTTTGTCTGATGAGAGGTTTCAGCTTTATGCCCGATATGAGCAGTACACAGATTCAGATATCATTGAAGCTTGACGATAACGCAACCTTTGAAGAAACAGTTGAAGAGGGCGAAAAGCTCAATGATTTGCTTTCAAAATATGACCAATTTGAAACCGTAGGTGTTATGGCAGGAGGCTCGTCAAGCCTTATGGGACTTACAGGCGGTTCATCGTCAAATGATGCCGGCTCACTTATGGCATATGCCGTTCTCAAGGATGATTTCACAAAACAGAGCGGTGAGATTTCAAAGAAGATTGAAAAGGATCTTGAAAGTCTTGACGGTGAGGCTGCCGTAAGCGGCGGCACTTCAAGTTCAATGTCAAGCCTTATGGGTGACGGTTCCGTTCAGATTACGCTCTACGGTGACGACCTTGACACACTCAAAAGCACTGCCGAGGATATCGGCAAGACACTTGAAAAGGTTAAAGGCGTTGCATCGGTTGACAACGGCATCGGTGCTGTTTCTCCCGAAATCAAGGTTACTGTTGACAAGTCAAAAGCCGCTGAAAAGGGGCTTACCGTTGCACAGGTTTATCAGCAGGTTGCCGCTGCAATTTCAACAGAAAAAACCGCTGCCACTCTTACGAATGATAACGGCAATGATATGAATGTTGTGGTTGTAAAGGACGACAGCGAAACCGTTACTCCGAAAAATCTCCGTGACCTTGACATTACCTACAAGGATTCAAGCGGTAACGAAAAGACAGTTAAACTCTCCTCTGTTTCGGATATTTCAAAATCTGAAACTATGGATAAAATCAGCCGTGAAAATCAAAAGCGTTATCTTAAAATCAGCGCCGAAGTCAAGGACGGCTACACGCTTACATCTGTTTCAAACAATGTAAAATCCGCAATGAACGATTACAAGCTCCCAAACAGCTGTTCAATCGACTATGCAGGTACAGACAAAATGACAATGGAGGCAGTTTCACAGCTTATGCTTATGCTTCTGCTCGGCATTATTCTCATCTACCTCATTATGGTGGCACAGTTCCAGAGCCTTAAATCACCGTTCATTATTATGTTTACAATTCCGCTTGCATTTACGGGCGGTTTCCTCGCACTTTTAATCACAGGATTTGACATCAGCGTTGTATCGCTTGTCGGATTTGTAATGCTCTGCGGTATCATTGTAAACAACGGTATCGTACTTGTTGACTACATCAACAAACTTCGTATTGAGGGTAAAGAAAGAATTGAGTCAATTGTTGAGGCAGGCAAAACCCGTATGCGTCCTATCCTCATAACGGCACTCACAACCGTTCTCGGCCTTGTTGTTATGGCTCTCGGAATCGGCACAGGTGCAGAAATGATGCAGCCTATCGCAATTGTCTGCATCGGCGGTCTGCTCTACGCAACATTTATGACACTCTACATTGTTCCCGTTATTTACGATTTGTTCAATAAAAAGGAACTCAAAAAAGTAAGTGACGAAGACCTTGAATTTATTGATGAATAAAAATTGGCAATAAAACGCACCCCCGACTTTACCAAACAGTTTAGTCAGGGGTGTTATTATTTCTTTACTTTTAATTCAGCAATTGCGGCATAATGCAACACATCAAATTCAGGCGGTGCAATTTTTAAGAGTAAATTTTTATGTTCATTCTCCCACAATTCAATTTTTTCTTTTGAGAGTGACGCTCCAACACCACGGCAAGCCTTCATTCTGCCGTTCCATGACTCTCTTGTAAAATGCACCTTGAGCTGATATTCGTTGTGATAAATCAAATCAAACTTTTCTTCATAACATTTCGGAATATTTATCGGATGAATAGTTTCTCCTGCACCGCTCCAATCGGGACTGTATTTCAATACAAGTTTTTCACTCTGCCCTGCTATCTCATCTTCATACGGTAACCAAGCCATATAAAGAATTAACAACCTGCCATTTGGCTTTAACATTCTATAAAGTTCAGGCATAATCTTTTGGTGGTCAAAATACCAAAAGCACTGACAAGCTGTGATAACATCAAACGATTCATCAGGAAAATTTATATTCTCTGTTGCTACAGTAAAATATTTTATATTCATTCCTTTTGATAATAAACGAGCCTGACCAACTTGCTCTTTTGAAATATCTGTACCAACCCACTCTCCGCCATAGCGATACATATTTCTCGGAATAACTCCTGTTCCGGTGCCAATATCAAGAATTTTCTGACCTTTTACACAAAGCCCTCTGTCAACAATTTGATCATAAAATTTTTGCGGATAAATATCACGATATTTTGCATATTCGGCTGACACTCTGCCCCAGTCAAAAGCATTTCCGTTGTCTATATTTTTGTCAACAATATCCAATGCAATACACCTTTTAATTTTTAATAATATCGGCACATTGACCGTTTGTAAGACGAATTAAATCCTCAGGCTTCAGGTCAATTTGATAACCGATTTTTCCTGCACTGACAATGATTTTCGGAATTGACTCTGCTGTAATGTGAAAGGTTGTCTTGAACTGCTTTTTCATTCCGAGAGGTGAACAGCCTCCACGCACATAACCCGTGACCTTTGTAATGTCCTTTACGGGAATCATTTCAACCGACTTTTCACCTACGCTCTTGGCACATTTTTTAAGGTCAAGCTCATGGTCAACAGGAACTACGAAAACATAATAATCTCTGCCCATGCCCTTTGTTACAAGAGTTTTGAACACATAATCGGGGTTCTGATTCATAAGCGTTGCAACCGTTACTCCGTCAACGGCATCCTTGCCGTGAGGATATTCGTGGTGAGTATATTCAACCTTTTCTTTGTCTAAAATTCTCATTACATTTGTCTTGATTTCTTTCATAAATAAACAATCCTCCATGCATATTGCCATCTTGTCATTACCCTCACATAATACAACTTTTCGCATCGGATTTCAACCTTGATTTATTTGCAATTTTATTAAAATAATGTTAGAATAAATTTAGAAGTTATTCGAGGTGGAAGATTTCGTACAATCCACACGCCGATGGTGCTGACAGGGGAATCCCGAGAGATGCAGGAGAATGGGACGCCTGCCGAATAACCGTAGCTTTGAAAGCCGCTCCGAATTTTTTCGGGACGGCTTTCTTCTGTTTTACAGACTAAAAATCGCTTTTTTGTCCACAACACGCAAGATAATAAGCAAGTCAGTAAGCAAGATAGTAAGTAAGATAATAAGCAAGTTATTGATAAATTCAATTGACTTTGGTATAATTAAAAACAGAATAAGTGCAAGGAATGGTTAATATGTCAGACTACACACCGCCGTTTTCAATATCAAATAAAATGCTCGGATTTGTATCATCAATTTCTGAGAAGATAGGTAAAATCAGCAATTATAATGATTTTGAATCAAAACCTCAGTTAAGAAAAAACAATAGAATCAAGTCCATCTATTCTTCGCTTGCCATTGAGGCTAACTCGCTTTCAATTTCAGAAGTGCGTGATGTAATCAACGGTCACATTGTTTTAGGTCCGCAAAGAGAAATTCAAGAAGTAAAAAACGCATACGACGCCTATGACAACCTTAACAATATTAATCCTTATTCTGTAACAGAGCTAAAAAAATACCACGGCATAATGACATATACTCTTATCAATGAATCGGGAAAATTCAGAAACGGTGAAGAAGGTGTGTTTGACGGCGACAAATGCATTTTTATGGCTCCGCCTGCAAATTTAGTGCCGTCATTGACAGATGATTTGTTTAAATGGATGAACAGTGAAAAGAATAATGTTCACCCACTGATTTTGTCGTCTGTTTTTCATTATGAATTTGTTTTTATTCATCCGTTTTCTGACGGAAACGGTCGCATGGCAAGGCTTTGGCAAACTGCAATTTTGACAAAATGGAAACCCATTTTTCAATACATTCCTATTGAAAGTCAAATTCAAAAATATCAGGACAGATATTACAAGTCAATTTCAAAATGCCATGTTGAGGGTAACTCAAATATTTTCATAGAATTTATGCTGGAAATGATTGACGAAATTCTTACCGAAATTATTTCACAAACCAAATCCGATATTCGGCAGATGAATGATTATGTAAAAAAGTTGCTTGATGTTATGGAATTTGATGTTTCCTATAATACTGCGGAACTTTTAGATAATCTGAATTTAAAATCAAGGGAAACTTTCAGAAAAAATTATCTTAATCCTGCACTCGAAATGAATCTGATTCGGATGACTGTTCCCAATAAACCGACAAGTCGCAATCAGCGGTATATAAAAAATAATTTTTAAAACTTTTAAACACCGTATTATGCGGTGTTTTTTCTTTTATCGCAAATTAATGCTGTAAAACCACTCGCAAATGCGGTCACATGGAAGAAAATAATAAAAAACTGGGCAAACTTTAATGTATGTTGATTGCTTTTTTAAAATAAATGTGCTACAATCTAGGAATAGAATAAACAAAATAGTGTATTCTTCAAAAATATTTTTATGCAATTTTTTTAACAAAGGAGGATAACAATGGCAAAAGATATGCTGGATGCCATTTACAATGCCGAAGAGGATTGCAGACAGCGTGAGGCAAATGCACGAGCAGAATCAGCAGAAAAGGTTGAACAGACAAAGGCAGATGCCAAACAGGTTGTGCTTTCGGCAAAGGAAAAGGCACAGAAGGATGCCGATATGCTTTTTGAAAAGACTGCGAAAGAGGGCAAAAAAGAGCTTGAGAACGCCTCTGAAAAGGCAAATCTTGAGTGCGACATTCTCTCTCGGACTGCAGACAAAAACCGCAAGCGTGTTATTGACGGGGCTATACAAAGGCTCTCTCTTTAAAACGGTTGCAATGAAAGAAGCGTGGTGATAGAAATTGGCAAAACTTAAAATGAAGTCGGTTCGGATTATTGCCCTAAGGCAGGACAGAAAGCGACTTCTTGAACATTTGCAGGATTCGGGTTTGGTTCAGATTGAAAAGACCGAAACCTGCAGAAAAGGTTTCGGCAAGATTGATATGACCTCACAAATTCAGATTTTCGAGCGGAATGTTACTCTCAGTGAAAACGCTCTGAAAATTCTCGACAGCAACTCTCCCGAAAAGAAAAGTATGCTTTCCGCATTTTACGGACGGCGGGAGATTGATCCCGATGAAATCGGAGTTATCGCATCAAATGCAGGCGAAGTTATTGATGTGTGCAACAGAATTTGTGAGCTTAATAAACAGATTGCCGATAATGCGGCGGAACGGATTCGCATAAAAACCGCTCTTGCACAGCTTGAGCCGTGGAAGAATCTCGACATTCCGCTTAATGCAAAGGACACAAAAACAACGGCTGTTTTCATAGGCTCAATTCAAAAGGAGTACAACGAGGTATCGCTTTCAGAGGCACTTGCCGAGGCTTCTCCGAAGCTTGAATTTGATTTTGAAATTCAATTTGCAAACGAGGGGCTTACCTGCATTGTACTTTTTGCACCGATTGCTCAAAAGGAGCTTGCAGAAAATGCTCTGCGTGATATCGGTTTTGCAAAACCTGTTACGAACTCAAGTCTTACCCCTTTGGCGGAATCAAAAAAGCTTGTTGAAAGAAGTCACAAGCTTGAAGACGACACGGAAAATGCAAAAAAGGAAATCATTTCCTTTGCAGACAGGCGAAAAGATATTAAAGATACACAGGATTATTTCAGAATCAGAGCCGATAAATACAGCGTAATCGGTGAACTTCAGCATTCACGGAATGTTTTTGTTATTTCGGGTTACATTCCCGAGGAGGACTGTGAAAAGCTTGAAAGGCTTTGCGAAAGAGTTTCTGTATGCTATGTTGAATTTGGCGATATTGACGAGGAAAAAGCTCCTGTAAAGCTAAAGAACAGTCGCTTTGCAGCACCGGCAGAGAGCATTGTTAATATGTACTCTCCCCCGTCGCATGACGATATTGATCCAACACCGTTGCTTGCGTTCTTCTTCTACTTTTTCTTCGGAATGATGTTCTCGGACGCAGGCTACGGACTGTTAATGGTAATAGGAACAGGACTTGCAATAAAGCTGTTCAAGCCTGACAAGGAAATGCGAAACACCTTGAAGCTGTTCCAGTACTGCGGTGTTTCAACATTTTTCTGGGGACTTGTTTTTGCAAGCTTCTTCGGAGATGCCCCCGCAACCCTTTACAACTACTTTACGGGTGCAGACATTACGATGAAGCAAATCTTCCCGTGGCCGACAATTGATCCGCAAAAGGACGCACTTATGCTGATGATTATTTCAATAGCATTCGGTCTTGTACACATTCTTGTCGGTATGGGCTGCAAATTCTATGTTTGCCTCAGGCACAAGGATTACGGCGGAGCGTTCTTTGACACAGGACTTTGGATGCTTATGCTTATCGGATTTGCCGTTTTGGCGGCAGGTATGGCATTCGGTCAGACACTCGTCTATGTCGGAGCAGGCATTGCGATTTTCTGCGCAATCGGTCTTGTTCTCACACAGGGCAGAAACAAAAAGGGATTCGGCAAAGTCATCGGCGGACTTGCCTCTCTCTATGACATCACAGGTTACATCAGTGACCTTCTGAGCTACTCAAGACTTCTTGCTCTCGGACTTACAACCGGAGTTATGGCTCAGGTGTTCAATATGCTTTCGACCATGTTCGGCAAGAGCTGGTTCGGAATTATCTTACTCATTATTGTGTTCATCATCGGACACGCAATCAACATCGGACTCAACGCACTCGGTTCATATGTTCACACAATGCGACTTCAGTATGTTGAAATGTTCGGAAAATTCTATGAGGGAGGCGGCAAACAGTTTAAGCCGTTCAAGCTCAACAGTAAATATATTAAAATTCAGGAGGACAAATCAAAATGAATGGAATATTTTTCGCACTTTTAGGCGCATCAATAGCAACAGCACTTGCAGGCGTAGGTTCTGCTCGAGGTGTAGGCTCTGCCGCACAGGCAGCTATGGGAGTTCTTTCCGAGGACTCATCAAAATTCGGTAAAATGCTCGTTCTCACACTTCTCCCGGGTACTCAGGGACTTTACGGATTTATCGTAGGCTTCCTTATTCTCGTAAGCGGCGGCGTTCTCGGCGGCACAGCTCCGACAATCGGACAGGGACTTGCATACTTTGCAGCATCGCTTGCTATCGGTATCGGCGGTATGATTTCAGGTTTTGCACAGGGCAAGGCAGCCGTTTCGGGTATTGCACTAAGCGCAAAGGACGATTCAAACTTCTCAAAGGCTATGGTTTCCGTAACTCTCGTTGAGATTTACGCTCTCCTTTCATTCATCGTTTCACTTCTCGTTGTTATCACAGTTCCAAACCTTAACATCTGATAACCGACTAACGAAAATTACGAAAGAAAGGTGGAATCACTTTGAGCAGCGGTGATAAAATTTTAAATCGCATAAGTCTTGACTGTGACGAAAGAATCAGCCAAATAGGTGCTGAAACCGATGAAAAATGCGCACAGATTATGGCACAGGCAAAGCTTGATGCCGACAAGATTTCTGCCGAAATTGCCGACAGGGCACAGTCAAAGGTCAAGCAGATGCAGGCGGCTTCAAAGAGCCGTTGCGACCTTGAAACACGCAACGCTTTCCTAAAGAGAAGGCGTGAAGAAATTGACAAGACATACAGTGAAATTCTTAATAAAATGAAAAATCTTCCCGATGAAGATTACTTTGAACTGATTTACACATTTGCAAAAAAGTTAAACGGAATGAGCGGTGTTGTGCTTTTGAATGAAAAGGATATGAACCGACTTCCGAAGGATTTTCTTGCAAGGCTTGAAGAATGCGGTGTAAAAGCAGAGCTTTCAAAAACGCCGTGTGACATTGAAAGCGGATTTATTCTTAAATGCGGTGACATTGAAGAAAACATGGACTTCTCGGCAATATTGTCCGAAAAGCGTGACGCTATCGAGGATTTTATAAATCAGGAACTTTTTAAGGCATAGGGAGGAATATGATGGCATTATCTTATGAATTTTCCATCGGCTCCGTCCGTGCTAAAGAAAAAAATCTGTTTACAAACAGCGACATTGAGCATATGCTCGGTTGTGAAAATGTGAACGAGCTTTGCAGATACCTTTCGGACAAGGGTTACGGTGAGGGCGATGACATTGAAGATATATTGAAATCACACAGCGAAAATGTGTGGGAATATCTCAAAAGAACCGCACCCGATTTTGCAATATTCACACCGTTCTTCTATCTTAACGACCTTCACAACCTTAAAGCTGTTTTAAAGGGAACGCTTTCAAACAGACCGTATTCACAGCTTTTGGTAAAGCCGTGCACTTTCTCTGAAGAAACGCTTAAACAGGCGGTTGAGAACAGAAAGTTTTCACTTTTGGGCGAAGAACTTTCCGCACCTTGTGACAAGGCATATGAAATTCTTGCACACACAGGTGACGCAAGACTCAGCGATGCGGTTCTTGACAGAGCTTTTATGGAGCTTGTTCTGAAAACATCCGAAAAATCCGACAGCGAATTTATGTCCAAATATTTTAAAGCTACAGTATTTTATAATAATGTAAAGACAGCCATAAGAGGTGCAAAAGCCGATTGCGACAGGGATTTTCTTGAAATTGCAATCTGCGATGTGCAGGACTTCCCCCGTTCAAGGGTTATTGAGGCAAGCGTAAAGGGACTTGAACCAACGCTTGATTTGCTGTCAAAAATCTCGGCATACGGCTGTAACAAGGCTGTTGAAGAGTACAAGGCTTCTCCGTCGGCATTTGAAAAATTTGTTGACAACAGGCTTATGAGCCTTGCAAAAGAAAAATGCAAAAGAAGCGGTGACGGTGCAGATCCGATTACGGGCTATCTGATTGCAAGTGAAACAGAGAAAAAAGTTATTCACATTATTGCAAGCGGAATCCGCACCAAGACAAATTATGAAACCGTAAAAGAAAGGTTGCGTGAAGTTTATGGCTAAAAATATTGCCGTTATCGGCGACAGCGAAAGCATAAAGGGCTTTGCGGCAATCGGCATGGACATTTATCCGTGTGATGACAACGAAAACGCACCGCATCTTTTCAGAAAGATTGCTGACGGTGACAACTATGCGGTAATTTTTATTACCGAGGAAATGTTCGGACTTGTTGAAAAAGAGCGAAAAAGATATGAAGAAAGGCTCATTCCTGCCGTTATTCCTATCCCCGGTGTAAAAGGCAATACGGGAATCGGCATAAAAAGACTGTCATCATTTGTTGAAAAGGCAGTCGGTTCGGACATTATCTTCAATGATTGAGGTGTAAGAATTTGAAATCTGGAATTATAACTAAGGTAGCAGGCCCTCTGGTAATTGCCGAGGGTATGCGTGATGCCGATATGTTCGATGTTGTGCGTGTAAGCAGTCAGCGACTTATCGGTGAAATAATTGAGATGCACGGTGACAGGGCATCAATTCAGGTATATGAAGAAACTTCGGGACTCGGACCCGGTGAGATTGTTGAATCCACAGGCGCTCCGCTTTCCGTTGAACTCGGTCCGGGACTTATCGGTTCAATTTATGACGGTATTCAGCGACCGCTTAACGAGATTATGAAGGTTGCCGGCACAAACCTCAAAAGAGGTGTTGATGTTCCGTCACTTGATCACAAAAAGAAGTGGCACTTTACTCCCCTTGTTAAAAAGGGCGACACAGTTGAGGCAGGCGACACACTCGGTACGGTTCAGGAAACACACGCTGTTCTTCACAGGATTCTTGTTCCTAACAAAACAGGCGGTGTTGTTGAAAGCATCAGCGAGGGCGATTTTACAATTGACGAAACAGTTGCCGTTCTCAAAACAGACAAGGGCAATGTTGAGATTAATATGTGTACAAAATGGCCTGTTCGTGTGGGCAGACCGTACAAAAGAAAGCTCTCCCCCGACATTCTTCTTACCACAGGTCAAAGACCTATCGACACACTCTTTCCGCTTGCAAAGGGCGGTGTAGCCGCAGTCCCGGGACCGTTCGGTTCGGGCAAAACTGTTGTACAGCATCAGCTTGCAAAGTGGGCGGCTGCCGATATTATCGTATATATCGGTTGCGGTGAGCGTGGCAACGAGATGACCGATGTTCTTAACGAGTTCCCCGAACTTAAAGACCCACGCACAGGCAACTCTCTTATGGAAAGAACCGTGCTTATTGCAAACACATCCGATATGCCTGTTGCCGCCCGTGAGGCATCTATCTACACAGGCATTACTATTGCCGAGTATTTCCGTGATATGGGTTACACGGTTGCACTTATGGCTGACTCAACATCTCGCTGGGCAGAGGCTCTGCGTGAAATGTCCGGCCGTCTTGAAGAAATGCCGGGTGAAGAGGGTTATCCCGCATACCTCGGCAGCCGACTTGCACAGTTCTATGAAAGAGCAGGCCGTGTTATCGTAAACGGCAGTGAGGACACGGAAGGCGCACTCTCGGTTATCGGTGCTGTATCACCTCCGGGCGGTGATATTTCAGAGCCTGTATCACAGGCAACACTCAGAATCGTTAAGGTATTCTGGGGACTTGACGCAAACCTTGCTTACAAACGGCACTTCCCTGCAATTAACTGGCTGACAAGTTATTCGCTTTATACAGACCGACTTGCTGATTGGTTCTCAAAGAATGCCGCTCCCGACTTTATGGAGCTTCGTGGCAAACTTATGACATTATTACAGGAAGAAAGCGAGCTTCAGGAAATCGTAAACCTTGTCGGTATGGACGCACTTTCCGCACCCGACAGACTTAAGCTTGAAACCTCCCGTTCAATCCGTGAGGACTATCTGCACCAAAACGCATTTGACCCGACAGACACATACACATCTCTCGGCAAGCAGGTGCTTATGATGCGAGCAATTCTTGCTTACTATGACAAAGCAAAAGAGGCTCTTGCAAACGGTGCAGACATTGAAATGCTTGTCAACCTTCCTGTTCGTGAACGCATAGGAAGATATAAATATGTACCCGAGGATAAGGTTCGGGACGAGTTCGAGTCAATCAAGGCTCTGCTTGATTCTGAAATTAAGGATGTACTTGAAAGGAGTGAGGACTGATGCCAAAGGAATACCGCACAATACGAGAGGTTGCAGGTCCTCTTATGATGGTAAGTGATGTTGAGGGCGTAACATATGACGAACTCGGCGAAATTGAACTTCCGAACGGTGAAACACGCCGTTGCAAGGTTCTTGAAGTTGACGGCTCAAACGCACTTGTTCAGCTTTTTGAATCAGCCGCAGGCATTAACCTTGCAAATTCAAAGGTAAGATTTTTAGGTCGTTCAATGGAACTTCCCGTATCTCCCGATATGCTTTCACGAGTATTTGACGGTCTTGGAAATCCGATTGACGGCGGTCCTGCTCTTATTCCCGAAAAAAGACTTGACATCAACGGAACACCTATGAACCCTGCCGCAAGAAACTATCCGCAGGAATTTATTCAGACAGGTATTTCAGCAATTGACGGACTCAACACACTTGTAAGAGGACAGAAGCTGCCTATCTTCTCAGCATCTGGTCTGCCCCATGCTCAGCTTGCCGCTCAGATTGCAAGACAGGCGGCTGTAAGAGGCAAAGACGAGCAGTTTGCCGTTGTATTTGCCGCAATGGGTATTACATTTGAAGAATCCGACTACTTTGTTCAGTCGTTTAAAGAAACAGGCGCTATTGACAGAACCGTAATGTTTGTAAACCTTGCAAACGATCCTGCCATTGAGCGTATTGCAACTCCTAAAATGGCACTCACGGCGGCTGAATATCTTGCATTTGACAGAGGAATGCATGTTCTCGTTATTATGACTGACATCACAAACTATGCCGATGCGCTCCGTGAGGTTTCTGCCGCAAGAAAGGAAGTTCCGGGCAGACGAGGCTATCCGGGTTATATGTACACCGACCTTGCAACATTGTATGAAAGAGCCGGCAGACTTAAAGGCAAAGAGGGTTCAATCACTCTTATTCCGATTCTTACAATGCCCGAAGATGACAAGACTCACCCTATTCCTGACCTTACAGGCTACATTACAGAAGGTCAGATTATCCTATCCCGTGAGCTTTACAGAAAGGGAATTACTCCGCCGATTGATGTTCTTCCGTCACTTTCAAGACTTAAAGACAAGGGTATCGGTCCCGACAGAACCCGTAAAGACCACGCCGCAACCATGAACCAGCTTTTTGCCGCTTATGCAAGAGGTAAAGATGCAAGAGAACTTATGATAATTCTCGGTGAGGCGGCTCTTACCGATATGGATAAAAAGTACGCTGAATTTGCTGAGGCATTTGAGCGTGAGTATGTTTCACAGGGTTATGACGCAAACCGTTCAATTGAAGAAACACTTGACATCGGCTGGAAGCTTTTGCATATTCTTCCCAGAAGTGAACTTAAACGAATTAAGGACGATATGCTTGATGAGTTTTACGGTAAAGAATAATCGCATTGAAGGTGTTTGCTAATGGCAGTTATGAATGTTAATCCCACCCGTATGCAGTTGACAAAGCTGAGAAAACAGCTTGCAACAGCTACCCGTGGTCATAAAATGTTAAAAGACAAGCGTGACGAACTGATGCGCCGATTTCTTGACCTTGTAAGAGAAAACAAGGAGCTTCGTGAGAAGATTGAAAGAGAGCTTGCAGAGTGCAACAACCACTTTGTGAACGCAAGTGCGGTTATGTCAAAAGAGGCTCTGGACGCCTCATTGATGTCACCAAAGCAGAGAATTGACCTTGAGCTTTCTTCAAAAAATGTTATGAGCGTTGATATTCCGCAGTTTTCATCAAGCACACGAACAAGCAACGAGGGCGATATTTTCCCCTACGGCTTTGCGTTTACTTCGTTTGAACTTGATGATGCGGTTATGTCGCTCAACGAGCTTTTGCCCGACCTGATAAGGCTTGCTGAAATTGAAAAAAGCTGTGAGCTTATGTCGGCAGAAATTGAAAAGACACGCCGCCGTGTTAATTCGCTTGAGCATGTTATGATTCCGAGATATCAGGAAACAATCAAGTATATCTCGATGAAACTTGAAGAAAATGACCGCAGCAGTCGTACAAGGCTGATGAAGGTTAAGGATATGCTTCTTGACAAGGCACATCATTATTCGGAACACTATAATTAACTACACAACAATCAAAGGGGCTGTTAAAAAACAGCCCCTTATTTGTCAAAAAATTCTGTAAAATAAAAAAATCAGTACATCAACTGTACTGATTCAATGGAGCGGATGACGGGGATTGTTTGATGCAAAGGTTTCTGCCTCGCCAACTGCTTGCGGTGCGTATCATCAACGCTCTTAATTTTAAGGTTTACCGTCTGAAATACAGTCGCAATGCGTTGCACATAAATGTGCTTCCTTTTGCTCCTTATTTCAGACAGCGCTTTGCTTCCTCTTTCCGCCACCGGCGGCGGTCGCAAGGCTACACCGGAGCATTTTCTTAACGGTCGCCTTCGAGCCCCTTGTTTGTCAAAAAAATCTGTAAAATAAAAAAATCAGTACATCAACTGTACTGATTTAATGGAGCGGATGACGGGGCTCGAACCCGCTACCTCCACCTTGGCAAGGTGGCGCT
>OGEP01000761.1_pt1 | contig 42956 bp, 30 predicted proteins | sample 1570721 | NCBI WGS metagenome assembly OGEP01 (sample SAMEA2582131, study PRJEB24529) | metagenome | biome: Human gut stool | place: China | collected 2011 | reverse complement strand
CGTCTCCCTTATCATCGTGGCGGCCTGAAGACTCGAACCCCCGAAGTTCTGTGCCAACAGCGTAAACGGATGCAAGTCGTGCGCAATGACGAGGTAGTTCACGACGGACGACAAAGCCGGCCACAACTGCACGGTCAAAAGCAACGTGATGTAGCTTCTCACCACATTGGCCATGCCGGTCCCCGAAACAAGTGCAATCAACGCCACCACCGGAAACATCGCAATCACCACGAATTCCAATGCGTTTCGAATTTTCGGCAGCGCATCCTCGGCCATCTTTGCCATCGTGCGGTAGTTGATTTCACCGGCCAGATTGCCCTGAGCGCGCGCCAGCGTAGACGCCATCGCCGCGGGACCGGCAACATTCACGGCGTGCCCCGACATCACCTTCGGAAGAGCGGTAAGCATCAAAGAGTGCTTCAAAGAACTTTCCGCCGAACGGGATATACCCAAAAGCAAACTTTCCGTCTGTGTGATGCTCGCGGCAATGGACGTTGACGGATTTGTCGCTTCCGGATCGAGCTTGACGCCCACCCAGCGCTTTAAAGCGGGCAGTTCAACCGTCGTGAGCACCTGCTCCAATTCAGCCACGGCCTGCGGGCACTTCATAACTGAGCCGTCGGGCATCACGGCCAAACGTGCGGGATTGACCCATCCGTCGCTTTTGATCGTGGTCCACAGATCGCTTGAAGCCATCGCCTGATCGGCCTTGCGGCTGTCCAACACAACTTCCGGCAAGACGCAATTTTTCAATACCGACTGCAAGGTCTCCCGCCCCTGCACCGTCACCGGGCCCGTGCGCTGCAGCACCTCCATCACGCGCTGCGGATAGACCGCACCGAAACTCGAATACTTCGCGACATCGGCCGGAATAAACGCGGTTTCATAGGCTTGCGTAAGCCAATGCCCGATGCGGCTTGAGACGGATGCAAAAAAGGCCATCGACAAGGGAACGTTGTCGACGTTGTAAACGGTGTGACTGCGCACGTCTTCAATCACCACCGACGCCTTGGGGACAATCGCCACAAACCAAAAGAGCACCGCGCAGGCAAAGTAGGAAATGACATGCTTTCCCTCGCCCTTGACGGCGCCGATCAGCAACGCCGCCACAAGCCCCGTCACCACCAGAAACGCCGCCAACTGCACAAAGCCCGCCCCGGCGGTGACCGAAACCAGACCCTCGAACAGATCCCGAATCTGATTGCCGTTCCAATAGGCATAAAAGACAAACGCGTCGTCCATCACTTGAACTCCTTGGTGCTCTCGGGCCACGCCTCGAAGGTCGGCGCCACCTGGTTGACGGCAAGACTCTTTTCAATGTGTTCAAGCTGCAGGATGAGGTTCGAAGCTCTGGCCATTCCCTGCAACAGTTTGTCCTGGCGCTGGTAAACGCCCTGCTGCACAGCTTCGATGCGTTCTTCAAGCAGTCGAACGTGCTCGACGTGCTGCGCGGAATGGTCTTTGGCGCTTGACCCTGAGAGAGCCGCCTTGATGTCACCGGCCAACGCATTCACGGCGGCAGCAAGCAATTCGTAGGCTGCCGCATCCACGTAGATGCGCACCAAGTCGTCGGCAATGCCCCGATAGCGCGACGTGGCCGCAAGATTCAACACCCGCAGCAGAGGAACGCCCGTGGTTCCGCCCAAGAGCATCAGTTCCCGGTCGCTTACCAGAGAAGCATTGCGCTGTTCGAGCGCCTTGCGGTAATTGGCCGCGGCCGCCTGCAGTTGATCGACAAGACTGCCGTCGCTCGTGGCCGTGGATGTCACTTTCAGACACCGCTTGGGCTCATCGCACTTCAGACGCTCAATCTTCACGTTGCCGCGAACTTCGCCAAAGAGAATCGGCAGCAGATCAACGCCCGAATAGTGCGTGCTCGTCAGCACCGCGTCCTGACCGGAACCGGACTTGCGAATGATCGTGGTGCCCACGAGCGTCATCATCACTTCCTTTAATTCCTGGCTGTTGTGCTTGGTGAAGTTGCCGCTGTTGATGAGCGCCCAGGTGAGATTGATTTCAGGAGCGGAAACGACGTTACCCGAGGCGTCCTTTTGTACCGGAGCCTTGGCAATCGCCTTTTCACCGTTGTCACGCACCTGTCGATCGGCTTCGGACTGATCCGACGCACTGCCGCTGGCACGCAACGCATTCTTGGCACCGTGCACAGCCTTTTGAAGCGCTTGCTTGGCGCCCGTGTCTTCCAAGATGGACTGCGCTGCGGTACACGCATCCGTATAGCGGTTGGTGTAGCCGCGAATCAAATCTGAATAGCGTCCCACGATTTCGTTTAAGTCCGGCGCCATGTACTGCAGGGCCATCTGAAACGCCACGCCCGGCAAAGACGTGCCCACGCTCTTTAAGAAGCTCACAAACTCTTCCCGGCTCGGAATCGAAAACGCCCCCAAAAAGATGTCGATGCCGCCGCAATTGGCCCGTAAGGAAGGCGGCGTGATCGCAAAGGGAGAAAACTCCTTTCGCGGCGCCTTAAAGACAAAGCCGCCGCCCGTAACCACATTCATGCCTCCGGCCTGCAGGATGCCCGATTGCGTCACATTGACATTGGCCTGCGCCTCGTCCAAAAAGTCATCCACAAACCCGGCCTGCACTTGGCCTGAGCAGCCGATTGCCATCGCCGCAATCAATCGCAGCAGCGCTCTCTTACTGTCAAATCTCGATTTCACTCTTTCCGTCCTTACTTCTTTTAAGCACGCTTTAAGGCATCACTGCAAGATCTCTCTGTCTTGTTGCCGTCGAGGTTCGATCGGCTGCCATTTCAATCGCCGCCGCATGTGTGTTGCGCACCAATGTCATCGCATCGGCCGCACCGGTGGCCACAAGCTTGGCCTTCGTCAAATCCTTCTGATGGCGGCTTACGAGCACCAACGCAGGAAACTGTCGGATGCCCTGCGCCACAAACGCACTCAACCCCTTGTCTTCACGTGCTTCGGGCATAAGCGGGTTATCGGCACCTGTCACCGACACAAAGGCCGCGTCAAAGCCGTATTCGTCTTTGAAAGCTCGCACCTGTTCGAGCATGTGCCGGGTCTTTAACGACTCATCCCCAAAGAAAATGAAGCCATGGTCTTTGGCGAGTACCCGCACTTCGCGCAAAAGACGCCCCTCCCTCTCTCGGTTCATGCCGGCGGAAACAACGTTCACCGCAGGCCGTACCGCCGTCCAGTCAAACTGCGGGTTGTCGACCAAAGCGCGACGCCAGCTCTCGGCAAACACACCCGCCTTTTGCATCAAAAAGGCATTGGCTTGCAGGTACAAACCGATTGCTGCAGGTGTGGGCTGCATCACCGCCGCATCGAGCCTGCGATCAACTTCTTCGCGCAACTCCTTAACCGTTCTGAGGCTCTTTAAGGTCGCTAAGCCCTTGCTTTCCATCTCGCGCGACAACAGCTCCCCTTCGGCCGCCCGATCCAAACCGTCAGCCGGAAAGATCGCCAATGCGTCGTCGGAATCGACTTCTTCTGTCCGCTTCTTTGCTTGCTTCTCCTCTTTCTTTGCCTCAATGACTCTCTCGTCCTGCGGTCTATCTTTGCCGTAGAACAAAAATGGCCTTGCCGGATCCGCCCACACGTCCTGCGACCAAAAGCCGGCCTTCCTATCCATACCGCCAACCGGATCCTTCGATTCGTTTTCTCCCGCCCAAACTCCCGGCATCAAACTCGCTGTAAGAACTGCGCCGACACAGACAAGCGCTTGCCACTTTCGTCTTTGCTTTCCGATCACGGTGCCTCCCCCGAGGGCACGTGCACATTTGCCTGCGCCGGCTTAATGACGTCAGCCGCCAGCAAATCGGTCTCAGGCATCGCCCAAAGGCTCACGAGGGCCGAAAGCGCCAGCACGATGGAGGTGCGCAACAGCACCCGTTTGGTTGTGTTCATATGATCTCCGTGGTTTTGATTGTTTTTGTTGACGGTAAATGGGGCTTGCTGCTTCAACGTAGGTCCGGCGGCAACAAGAGCGTGGCGCGATTCGTCCTCAAACTCCGTGTCTTTTCCCTTGCAGGAGCCTCGTAACCGGCCAGAAGCGAATAGACCGCCGTACAGTCAACGCCCGCATCGCTCTCTCCCATGAAGCACTTTCCGGTGACGGTCTTCACCTCGGTGTAGTGATCCGACGATTCAGAAGCTTCTTTCACGCGCACCCTCGCGCGTTCGGTAACAGCTTGCGTGCGCACCTTTTTGCCGGCTAGCGTCCCGTCCTTGGCTGCTTTTTCGGCGATTTCCGCCACAACGGGCGTCAAATCCATCTTGGTGAAATCGAGCCGCTGAAATTCCTCCAAGGTAAAGCCGCGCGTCACGGGACGCTCGGGCGTGCCCCAGCTGATGCCCAATTGCTTGCGGCCCTCTTCCTGCACGGTGCGGGCCAGTTTCGAGTTAAAGCACACCCAGGTTTCCTTCTTTTCCAAACACCCCACACCCGACTTCTTGTCGCAGAAACTGCCCACGTAGTGGCAAAGCCCGCGGGACTTTCTCAACGCATGCATACGGTCTTCGTTGGTGCAGGAAAAGTATTCGGCGGCCATTTCCAACGCGATCGACGCCAAAAAGGACGCAGGCGAAAACTCAAGCGTGAGGCTTCCCGTCGAAGAAATGCCCGCCGACACACCGTAGTAAGAAAGCGACGGCGAATACACGCCGCTGCCGGCGCTTCCGTAAAGGGCCTGCAAAACACCCTGCGTGGACTCAAAAGAATTGAGAATGTCGTAGACGTAGGGACTGCCGAGCCACTTGATGAATTCCGTACCGGCGTCCACCCCGATCGTGAGGCCGATCGAGAGCGCCGAATTGCTCATCGTGCCCGCCGTACCCTCAACGTCATTGCGGCAACACGAAAAGCCCATCATCTTGACGCTGCAGCCCGAGGCCGTGCCCTTAAAAAGCATGTCGCCTTCGACTTCGCCGTAGATGCCCGCCTGTCTCAAAATTTCCCAGATGGCAACGCCCTCGAGAAAATCGTCGCTTGTCTCGGGTTTTGTGGGCTCGCAGATGCCCGCGATGCAAAGCTCTCCGTCGCAGTCCTTGCCCGTGACGATTTCTTCCGTTCCGCCTCCGCACACAAACGTTTTCGTGAGCATCGTGCAGTCACCGGCCTCGTCCCTGCCCAAACACTTGGATTCGGTGAGTTTGCAGTCCTCACGTTTTTCGAGTTCGTCGCACCCGTCGTCGGTCACCGGGTCACCCGCGCCCGAGCCGCAGGTGTAGGTGATCTCAGAGGCCCAGCAGTCTTTCGTAACAGGCACGCCGTTGACAATCTTCGTGCCGCCGGGTTCCGTGCAGACTTCCGCGGTCTTGCGACAGATGTCGTTGGTTTCCAATGCCGAACACGTATCGACCTCGACTATCCCCGAGATCTCATCGCTTGACTCGATGAGTTCGGCGTCGCCCGGATCAACCGATTCGACTTTGCCGCAGTTGTAAACCACGCGCTCAGCTTCGCACCCGTCGGGTCCGTTTTTGACGCACGTGCGCTCGACTTCGGTACAGCCCTCGCTAGCCTCCAACCCCTTGCAGGTGGACGCGGGTTCGGTTCGCTCACAGCGATAGACTCGCTCATAGCCCCAGCACGACGCGCGATACGGAATGCCGTTGATGACGCGCACGGGCGGATCCTTGTCAACGCACACTTGAGAAATCTGCGTGCAGTGCATGCCGCTGTTTTCCAGGTCGTCTGCCATCTGCGTACACGACTCGACGTCCTGCGTGGGCTGTCCGACGTTGACCGTCTCTTCGTCTTCAATCGAGGCGTTGCCGTCTTCCACGACGCCTTCAGGGAGTTTGCCTTTGCAAACGGCTTCCCCCACCTTGATGAGACACGCGGGATCGACGTCGGTATCACACGTCGGGGCCTTGGTGATCGTGCAGCCGCCTGCGGCCAAGTCCGAACAGCCCGTGGCCGTTTTCGCATTGCAGTAAAAGACGCGCTCGCAGCCCGACTCCGTACACTTGACTTCGCCCTTGGTGCAATCTTGACGATCGAGAAGCTCGCCGCAAGCCGATTCGTCGACCTCGTCTTCGGCCTCCACGGTTGACTTTGTCCATTCGGCATTCACGGGCGGCAGTTTGATTTTCTTGTCGCACACCCAGGTTTCCTTGTACGAGAGGCACACGGACTGCCCTTCGGCGTCTTTGATTTCCTCCGAGCACGTTCTGTCTTTCATCACGCACTTGCCCGGTCCCCTGTCGTCCGCATCAGCCTGCAACGTAGAGCAGCCGTTTACAGACTCCGTATCGGGCACCATGCACGCATAGGTGTCGCGATAGCTCCAACAGTCGCGCGTCACGGGCACGCCGTCGACAAGCCGTGTGCCGCCCGCTTCGACGCACACGCGCCCCGTCACGACACAATTTTCTTTGCCGGCGTCGGCGGCCCATAAGGAACCGGTCACCGCAAACAAGCCCGCGGCGCAACAAAACGCCGCACGCAAGCGCCAGCCCGTCACAATCCCGTGCATGTTTCGCTCCAGTGTTCGGTTTCGGCGTTTTTCACAAAGCGCGTGAAGGGAAAGCGAAGCGAGACGTCGCCCTGATAGACGTGGTTCGTCCCCGCGCTCTTGTAAACGGTAAGTTTGATGTCGGCAATGCAGTCGGCTTTGTTGCAAGTGACCTTGCCCGCAAAGCGCGCCAAGCCGCCCGTGATCGGTTCGACCGTTTCAAACACATCGGTCGTTGTCTTCACGGTAACGGCCGGTTTGCTGTTGACGGTAAGCGCAAGTTCAATCCCGTCGACCCGGCACACGCTTGTGACTGTGAGCGTATCGGCACCTGGCACGGCGTCTTCGCCCAGGCCCCCGAGGTTACTGTTGGACGCGCTTTGCGTGCTTCCCACCTTGCACGAAGAGTCCGTCGTTACCACAAGCCTGCGCGTGCAGGTTTTGGTGACCGCCTTATAGACGGGCTTGAAGCAGGCCGCGTAATGCTTTTCCTTTTGTCCGGGCGTCACAATCACCGGGCACGTTTGGCTCGTTGCATCCTTTTTGCCTTCAAAGCAAGCCAAGGTGGTCGTGGTCTGCCGGCGCACCACCACGGGAACCGAACACGTCGCCTCCTTTGTTTCCTTAAGCGTCGTTTCGCACGCCCAGACGGACGCCTCCGAGAGAATCTCATCAAAGCGCTTTTCGCACGTTTCCTCCACGCTGCTCCCCGGTTCTCTGTTGGTGCGCACTTCGCAGGTCAATGTCTCTTCGGGCTTGGGGATCACCGTGATGTGATCCTCACAGTTGCCCGCGGAGCTGCCGTTGCCGCCCAAATCCACCCAATCGTCGGCGTTGTCGATTACGTCGTCACGCTCGCCCAGAATCTTGTCGGCCTCGTCGGGATCGAGCTTGGGGCGATTGGTCGAGCCCTTGTCAACCATCTGCACGGCCAGACACTTGGGGTCGTTGCGGCTCCAACATGCATCGGCCTCTGCGCGACCGGGGTCGTAAAGCACGCCCTGACCGTTTTGGCGCAGCGCTTCGAGCTCTTCCGTGTTGCCCGTGTTGTTTTTGACAAAATCCGTCACGTCTTCACCCTTGGTAATGACGTCAAAGTCCGGAATCGGCATTGTCTTGCCGGCGTTGACGGCATCTTCCACTGCGGACGGCACGGTCCCAGCGGCATAAACGAACCCCGCGCACAGGCTTGCCAAAACGAACGCCCCCTTAATCACAGGCCTTCCCCATAAACGAGGGTTCAAACCAGGCATCACGCTGCAGGGCGCACCCCATCGCGTGAATCGCCTTTTGCGCTTCCGAGGCGCGCACCTTGCCCGCCGCCTTAGAAATCGCAGACGACGGATCATCGAATTCCCTGTAAAGGGTCTCCAAGGCATAGTTCGTCGTCACGGCTCCTTGCACACGCGCCAAAACCCCGGCGCCGTCTTCAAGGACAAAGACCGGCACCGAAGCAATGCCGTTTTCTCGGAAAAACGCGGGATCAACGTCCACTGCCCCGAACGCTTCATGCAGCCGCGCAGCAGCGCGAACAATCTCAGCTTTTTGCCGATTCCGGTCCTCAGCCGGAGCTCCGAAATACGCCGCCTTCTCAAAACCCTCAGACACAGGCAATCCGCGCACTACCAAACGCAGATGCGCCAGATCAGCCTCGCGCCTCAGACGTTCCCGATAGTCTTTTTCCAAACTCATGCTCACGACCACGGTCAGACGAACGCCGACAAAATCCATCCCTTTGAATTCGGACGGCGTCTGCACCTCGCCCGCCGCCAGTCGACGCGCTTCGTTTTCCACGGTTTCGATGGCCTGCGCCACGACCGCTCGGTCAGCGGCAAGAAGCGCATCGTTTGCTTCATTTGCCGGCGATTTCCCCGAAAGTACCGCCGCAAGTACACACGCTGCCGCAAGCACGCGGCTTTTTGCTCTTTTCTGAGTCATCTTGCTGTTTCGTTTGAAAGTGTCGGCACCCAAACTCAAGGCATGCCGGTCATGAGGTTTTGACTGGCGCAGCAGTCACGCATGCGCCAGAGCAAAATCGCACCGTCTTCACCGCCCACCGCATAGGTTTTGCCTGCACCCCAGGTCTGTGTGGGCGCGCCCATCGGCCGACAGCATTTCGAGCCCGAGGCCGTCACCGTGGGATAAATCAACTGCGTGCGCCAAACGTCCTTGCGCGGAATCGGTTCAAAGTAAGGGCCGCACTGTCCCTTTTTGCCGTAGGCGGCCCACAACAGCCCCTCTCGCGCAAGCTTTACGCTCATGCGAGCGGCAATCAGATGCCAAGCCTGCAGGGGACTTGTCATGGCAGCGACCCACCCTGCCAAGGGATACAAACCGCCCTGACAGCCGCTGCACCAGAAAAGTTCCGGACGGGGCTTCATGACGGAGGCCGCCGTACAGTCCATGGCGCAGGCAGCCACGGCCATAGGATTGGCAAAAATCGCCGATTCGGGCGCCAGTACAAACGAGGCAAGCGCGTCGCCCCAGATCGGATCGAGTTCGGTGAGATACGCAAGATCCCAAGCCGCGTTTTCCAGACACGACGTATCGACCACTGCTTCGAGCACAAAAAGCCACGGCGTGTGGTACCAATGCGCCTGATAAAACACCGCGCCGATTTCGGGACTGCCCGCACCGTCTTCGCCGACATTGCCCGCAAAAGAAGCGGCAACGCCCGCGGTACGCTGAGCGCTTCTGCCGTGCGCGGGAGCTTTAAGTCCCGGATCCATCGACACGCCGCCCAACGACACCAGACAGTAAGGTTCACGCACCACTTCCACGGTACGCAGCGGCTCCCAAAAGCTCATGTTGAATCCCGTCACCGCAACGGGGCCGCGCTGACACGTGCAGATCACGCGCGCGTCGGTGTCGGGGTCGGAGACGCCCTCGGGACTCAAACGGGTACCGGCAATTCTCATCGGGAAGAGGCACGACCAGCAGACGTCCGTAACGGGGTTGGGAAAGGAGCCTTCGCAGCCCGCCTCTGCCGCTCCCGAAGTCACGATGCCGATCGCCGCACACAATCCCGCCACCACGGACACAAAGCCTTTTTGCCGTCTCATACGGCCTCCTTGACGGAGGTGTGCTTTTGCTTTCGGTCAGAACCATTTTCGGCAGCAAACGACGCGGGTAGCACCGCGCAGCGCGCCAGTGCCCGGGCAAAGGCCGGATACTTGCGATTTTTGAGGTCTTTTTCGCTCGCACCGCCCGCCGGAAACGTCACGGTCCAGCCGCCGATGCGCCGCTCCAGAAGCATCACCGTGCTGTAGTTGCCCAGCAGCACCGAGAGCAATCCGGCTTCGTCAATCACAACAGCCATTTCCGGGGCATAGCGCGCGACAAGCACCTGTGTTTCGGGCGTCAAGGGTGGCGTCACTACCGCAAGCAGCCCTTGGGACGCAGCCAACAATTCCTGCGCGGCATAGCGCTCGAACGTGCGGTTGAGGTCACAGACAAAGACGGGCCAGCCAGCGCTCCAAGCCGCATAGGCCGTGCCGTTGCGCGACAACGCGGCCATGGCGCGGTGTACGCTCGAAGCAAATTCGCCGCTCGTTTTTTCGTAGTAACGAACAAGCCGCAAGCGCAATGCGGCCTCGCGCGTGATCCAGTGTCCGTCGTACCCAGACTGAAACGCCGTGACAGAGGCGCCGAAATAGTGGGCGTTGAGTTTCATCGCCTTGCGCCCGCTTTTTGTTTGCAGCATCTGTCGAAAGCCCGGCGTCAGGTTTTTGAGATCCTTGACGGTTTGAGTGAGGTCTCGTGCATCCGGCACGGGCAAAGCGGCAAACAAAGCGGCGAGCTCATCCTTGGCTGCTTCGGGCTCACGCAAAGCTTTTGCCTTGATCGGCTCCAAAAGGTGACGCACAAGCGACAAGGCAAGCACACCCAGGTCGGAAGCGGTGGCCACAGGCATTGCCTGCGTTTCGGGCACCCAAAGGGAGGTGGCCGTAAAGTCGCGCGCAGCCGACGGGTCGGTCACTGCACGACCCGCGGCCGCTCTTTTGTCATCGGCGTCCATCTTGGCCGTGTTCTGATTGATTTCGGCGCGGCTGTGATATTTGGTCATGATTTTGGTCCTGTAATCGGGTTGATGTTGTCGGTTGTATCGTCATTGAGAGCCACCTCATCGATCACAGCCGCCACTTCCCTGCCGTCAAATGTGACGATCACAACACTCGGAACGGATTTGAGCGCAAAGCGTCGGGTTAACGTGCCGCCCTGATCGGCGTAAAGTCGGATTCCCAATCGGCGCGAGGCTTGCGAGACGTTTCCGGCTGTGGCCACAGGACGAATCGAGGTGCCGATTTCGGGCAAATCGCGGACAAAGGCAAGCTGCTTCGCGTCATCGGCGTCAAAAAACACGTATCCGCGCACAAACCCCGCAAAAACGGCTTTGACCGGTTCGGCCATGGCGCGCACGGACGCTTCATCCAACAGCACCAGTCGTCGCGATTCGGTCGCTTTGGCTCTCGGAAGCTTCAGGTCCACGGGAGTCTCGGCGTGGCGCTTCATGTTGTCAGCCGTCTCGCGCTGCGCTTTTCGCAACAGCCCCAAACGGTCTGCCTCCCGCACGCGGGACTGCAACAAAACTTCCCAATCGGGTTCGGCAACGGGCGCTGTGTTGGCCACCACGATGTTGACGCCGCGTTCCGTTTTTTCGGTGTCGGCACACGTCGGGCACGCAGCGGGTGCGGCAAAAGCCACCACGGAAATCCCCGTCAGAAGACCGGTCAAAACGACGGCGCGCTTCATCGGCCTTCCTCCGGCTTGCCCGCCGTCTTTCGGATCCGTTCGATCGCGCCGTTTTGCACGAGATTCACGATCTCGGCTTCGATCCGCTCCGTGGCATCGCGTCCGCCGCTGGCCATGGCCACCACGGCTCGCGCGTCGATCAAAAGCCAGTTTTCGCGGGCGGCCACGCGGGCGCTTGCCAGCACAAAAAGTTCGTCGAAAACGTCGTTGGCCGCCATCACGTCCTCGAGCGCAGCGCGACCTGCGAGTTCCAGCAGCGCTTTTCTCGCAGCCTGTCGATCGACCACGGCAACGTCGGGCGCCGGCTGCAGTACCGCAGGCAAATGAATGCCGAGCCTCTCACGCAGATCCCACACGTTCAAAGCCATTGCCCCCGCACCCAATAAGCCGAGGGCAAAAATCCCCATCGCGGTGCGATTCGTCACGGTCTTTACCGACGACCAACGCGCCCGACGGATTTCGTCATCGGCTTGGCTTGCCAACTCCGCGGCAGCGGCCTGTGTTCGGGCAAGCTCCTGCTGCGCGATTTCATCGTTGATGCGGTACCGGAGTTCTTTTGTGTCTTGCTTTTCGCTTGTCTCCACGCTTTCTTCTCTCAGGGGTTGCGGGGTTATGTTTTCGGTTGTCGCAGGCTCCGACGTCTGTTCTGTTGATACGGCCGGAAGCGGCGGGGTCGGCATCTTCGTGATTTGAATCGGCGGCCGGTCGTTTTCAGCCTCTTTCTCGTCACGCTCGGGTTGCGCGGATGGTTTTGCCGTCTGCAACGCGTCTTTGCCTTCGATGTCGGAGTCGACCTCCGGACACTCCTCGATTTCGGCTCGACCACCTGCCGCCTGCGCTGTCGTACGAATGCGGTGGTGCTCCAAAAACACCGACCAGACGCGGCGCGACTCTTCTTCCGTCAAGCCGTTTGTTTTGGCAAGTTTCTTGAGCATCCCGTCCTGTTCGAAGCGCGCCAACGCCTCTTCGTGAAACGCCATCGCATCGGGCTGCTGCCGCAGCGCCTCGTAGCGCGACTTCTCCCAGATCTGACGCTTTTGTGCGGGTGTAAGGAGCTCGGCCTTGGCGGGCTTGGTCTCGGGCATTCGCACAACAGGGACTGCCGTCTCATCTTCGTTTTGCTCTGCTCCTGCCCAACCGTCCGCTACAACCGAAAAGCTTTTGAGCACCTCTTCTTTGGCCAGGCTTTTTCGCGTGGCCGGTTTTGCGCCGTCCGTCATCGCGCGGCCTCCTTGTCCGCACCGCCGTACGCCACAGCGGCAATGGCCTGCACGGCGCTTTTGCCCTTGGCCTTTTCTCGGCGCACTGCGTCAAACACTTCGGCACGCGTCGAAAACGCCGTCATGGAGAAGGGATCCAAAATGAGGCGCCCGACCACGCCCGGTGCGTCGCCCACGCGTGCCCATACTTCGGAGTAGGTTTCCGAGACGGTGGTGAGACCCGATAACGTCCTTTGCATTGCCGGATCAGTGGTAAACGCCGCAATCCCTTCGTTTTTCTGACGAAAGAGAAAGACGCTGTCGGCGTTGGCTCTCACCGCTCGAGCCGTGCCCGACATCCGAAAGTCTTCCATCGACTGCGAAATGCACACGATCCCCGCGCCGTACTTGCGCAGCGTGCGGCAGGCCCATTCGATGAAGGCGCCCGATTCGCCCGACAGCAATCGCCAGGCCTCGTCAATCACGATGAGTTTCTTTTCACTGCGCGGCCTGTTTCGGATTTCCTGCAGGATGCGCATGATGCAAATCAACAGCACCGCGCTTTGAAGCACCGGTTTGTTTGCGAGCGCCTCCATTTCGAGCACCACGAGCGCGGCTTCAAAATTGACGTTGGCCTTGCCTTCAAACCAGGCGGCAAAGCGGCCTCCCGCTGCAAAAGGCGACAAGCGCACCGCCACATCGTGCAGAGCCGGATCGCGTGTAGCCATCAGCTGCACCACAAGATCAGTCAACTGCGGCGTACGGTTTTGTTCGCGCGCTTTTTGCACCACGGCCGCAATATTGACCTTGACGAGTTCCATTGCGGTCATTTCCATCGGCGCGTTGCCGTTGGCCATCGCAGCGATAATCTGCGCCACCTCATCCAACGTTTCAGCCGGATCCTCGTCCATCATGTCCAACGGATTGAGGCAAAGCCGATCGGATTTCTCCCGGTCCTGCCGCTCAAAGTCAATGAATTGCCCCTGAGCGAGATCCACACACGTCTCGTAGCTCTTGCCGATGTCAAAGACCCAAACGCGGCCTCCCGTGGCCAGAACCGACGTGACGATTTCCTGCGTCAATACCGACTTTCCCGAGCCCGACGTCCCCGCCACCACCGCGTTGTAGTTGCCGTTGCGATTGGCAAAGATGTCGACGGGCATAAGTTCGCCGCTGCGCGACACAAGCATCAGCATCGGTTTGCGTTTGGTTTCCGAAACTCTGGCGGGACTGCCTCGAAAGTCTCCCGTCACGGGCAGCATGTGGCCGGCGGCCTGGCGCGTCACGGTGTAGGCACGGCCGGCCGTCTTGATGTCGCGCATAAGCGCGGTTCCGGCTTCCAACGGCAGGCTTTGCATCAGATCCATCACCTGCAAGCCCAAATCGATCTGCGCCTGAAAGCCCGCGCCCGCAAGCACGTTGGCTGCGTTGTGTGCTGCCGCCACACCCTTGCCGGGCGAGGCATACACAATCATCGTCTGCGCGATGCGCGCCAATCCGCGACCGTCTTCGCAGGCTTTGAGCGCCGCTTCCAGGTCACGTCCGCGCTCAGCAAGATCGGTGAGAAACTGCCCGATTTCGGTGTTTACAAGCTGCCGCACGCGCGCGTGCTTCATCGCCACCATCGAACGGTCCTGAGAAATTGCCGTGGGCTGCACGCTTGTCGTCCACAAAAAGGGCGTATTGATGCGGGCTCGTGTAGCGGTGGCCGCTCCGAGGATGCGACGCATGCGTGACAAATGCGTTTGCGCGGGCAGTCCCGTCACAGCCAAGCCTACCGCTTCGACAGCGTTTTCGGCGTGACTGACCGAGCGTCGGCTTTCGGTTTGCGCAAAGCTGCCCTTGACCGGCGCGGGCGAAGCAAACACCATGCCGCTGCGGGCAATGTCGATGGTCGTGTCGGGGAAAACCGCCGCAGTACGCAGAACGTCCGGACGCACGGTTTCTTCAAGTCGGTTTTGACGCGCACTGTGTCCACTGAGACTGGTTTCAGGGAGCTCTCCAGCTGCTGCCTTTTGAGGATTGAGAATTTCGCGCACCGTCTCCATCCAGTCGACGTCGTCCCAGGCGTAAGCAAAAAGCCCGAACTGCTTGAGCGCCACTTCGATGCCTTGCGAAGCCCTCAGAAAGTGCGTGAGCGCCTGCGAGCTCTTTCCTTCAAGGATGTGCAGCAGTTCGGCTTCTCCGGGCGAACACACGACCGAAAGCCAAACGCGAAAGTGCCGCACGGGCGTGTGCGTTTCAAAGTCAAGACTCCGGGCCCTTTCATCGAGCATGCGGGCGCGGCGCACGGCCATTTCTTTGAGAACGCCAGCGGCCTGTTCGGGCAGCCGAACGGCCTGCGAGCGACTTTCCACGTATTCGGTGAACGTTTCGCGCACTGCGGCGGCGCTTGCAAAAAGCGAAACCGAATAGACCGTCTGACCGGGCATTTCGCTTGAAATGATGCGCTCCAGACCTTCGGCCAGCGCCGTGTCGGCGTAAAGCGCGGGCGTGAGCTCAAACACTCGCCCGAGGCTCGAGACCGCGGTCTGTCCGCCGTCGTTCATGAAAAAGACGCCCGAATCCTGAGCGTAGTACAAGACGCTTAGCACGTGACTGAAGCGATCGACCACGGGGATGCCCGAGCCTCGCCTCTGTGGTCCTGTAAGCCCCGTGACGTTGCTCTTTAAAAGCACCGCGTCACGAAGCTTTTCGGCGAGATTGACCACGCCCTGCCAAAGACCGGCGTCTCCGCTCTTTTCAACCGTCACGGCGATGTCTCCGGAGCCGACTGCATGGCGCGCGTACGCACGGATTCAATCTTCCAGGCAGCATCACGCACACGCATCCAGACGCGCGAGTCGGAGTGCAGGTCTCCTGCGGTATCCACCCACGGCAAAATCCAGAGCATCACCAAACGTTCGGGCGCGCGCGAGGTCAATTCGGTACGCGTTACTGCGCGAGCGTTATGTTTGACAGAAACCTCGGTCACCTGTGCCCTCACGGCAATGCGCTCGTCATCTGCGGGCTCTGGCGGTTGGTTTGTGAGAGCAGCATTCGAGTCCGGGCCAGTGAGCGTCGGCTTGCGCGATTCGGTTTCCGAGGCATGTTCTCTTTCGTAAGTGGCAGAAACGGTCGTGCAGTTGACGCCGCCCGAAGCCGGACACCCGAAGTCTTCCTGTGCACCCACGAGTCCGGTGATGTTGCCCGCGCAGCCCGCAAGCACCCAAGGCATCAGAAAAAGCGCAGCGCGACCTGCGTATCGTTTGTGTTTTGTCTGGTTCATCTCTTGTTTCTTTCGATCATTAGTCGTAGCGCTCGCTGGCGGCTTTCATACGTTCGCCAAAGAGTTCGGAACTGTTGACAGCGGGGCCCTCTGAAGACGTCAACGGCATGGCGCCGCCCGATGTTTCCGACGGCGCGGTTTCGTCCACCGCGATCGTGAGGCCCTGCGAGAGAATCAGATCCACCTTGCGGCCGGAGTCGATTTCCAGACACGGGAAAATCTTGTCGGCCAGTCGGATGTAGTAGTCGGCAATACGATCGAGCGCACTCTCAAGCCCCTCGCCCAACCCCGCGCGAAACGAATCGCTTACAGTGGTGCCGACAGCGCCCGACGTATAGGTCGTCGTGTCCTGTGCCGAGAGCGACACGGCTTTGCCAAGACCCGAGATGGAACCGGTCAGAAGTGCGCTCGCAATCGCCTGGCCGCTGCGCGTCACCAGTCGCGCACGCACGCCTGTCTTTCCGTCGTCGCCCGTGACATAGCCTTGAATGCGCGCATCAAGCGCCTTGCCGCTTGTCGTCATGCAGCTCAAACGCTCCAATCGGATCCAGACACGTTCGCTTGAAAGATCTCCCGTGGCGTTGGCCGTCACAAAACAGGCCTTGACGTTGGCGCGAAAATTGTTGGGCAATTTGGCGAGATCCTTGACTTCCAAGAGCATCGGCACGGGGTTCGATGAGGCCGTCCCGCCTGTGGAGACCGTGGCGCCCGCCAGCACCACGGCTCGAGCGAAGCTGCCCGCGGGCAAATAGGTGCCGGCCGCTTCGTTGCGGGCGCGGTTTGAGGCAATGGGCGAATCGATCGAAGCCGCCGAGCGCTTGGTGTATCGTTCGCGCGCGGCCGTCCGGATCGCTTCAAAATCTTTGATCGGATCGGTCACAGCCAGTCGCTTGAGGCGCGGGCCGTCGAAAGTGACCGGCGGCGATGTGTTCATCGCCCCCGAAAGCGTTCCCGCTTCAATGGCAGCACGGCTCTGCGGCGAGAAATCGGGCAATTGATTCACGGGCACAGCGGTGTTGGGTTCGGATGCCGCACTTTGCGTTCCCTTTTTTTCCTGTTGCGCGGCCAATTCCTTTTGAAGACGCGCGGCAAGCTCTTCCATCGTCTGAAGACGTTCAGTGACGCCCGCGAGCTTTTCGTCGTACATCTTTTGGTAGCTTTGCTTGTCCAACGCCTCAGGCTCAAGACGAAAGTCGCTTTTGTACACACGCACCGGCTCCGTTCGAACCCCGCGTTCGTCTCCGGCAAGCATCATGGTGCCCGCCACCACCGCCGCAACCGTCGTAAGACCCACCGCGGCCGTCTGTATCTGACGCGACTTCTCCTTTTGCTGCGCCGCCACCCCGCCCGCTTGCGAGCGCTCACGGCGGCTGGCGGCAAAACTCTTCACCTTGTTGACGAACGACTCGGCACGCAACTTCCAAGAAAGCTTGGTGTGCTCGCGATTCATGGCAACGCCTGCTGTGTGTTCGGGTTCTTCCTGCACAGTACGACCCCGGGTGTAAATCGAGTCGGACGAGGCATACGTCGACTCGTCTTTGAGTGGTTCGCGGCTCTGCGTCTTCGTGTCGTTCTCTGAGAGCATCTCGGCAAGCTCTTTTTTTGCCTCTTGCGTCTGCATGTTTCTCTGCCAATGGACGGGATCGTCCAAATCGGAATACGGCAGCCCCAGTTCTTTGGCTGCGCGACGGCGTTCGGCTTCAAAATCAATCGGCTCTTGACTCATGGACGCTTGCTCTCCCGTTTCGATGTGGAACCGGCGCCCGACAAGGCAACCAGCGCACTTTCAAAAACGTCGCCGCCGCGGGTCGCTGCTTCACGCGAACGAATCACGGTGATTTCCGTTTGAAGTTGATCACCCGTCCCCTGCACTTCCTGCGCTACGGCAAGCACGCCGCCGATGATTTTCGCCAAACGCGCCGCGTCCGGTACTCCCGCCTTGGCAGAGACACGCGTAAACAAAAGCGTTTCGGTGAGTTTGTCGGCTGACAAAAACGCTTGCGTTTCGCGAACCTTAAAACCCTCCCAGTACACGGCGCCTTCCGGTGCAGGCAACCGGGCAAAGCGCCGATCGTCCTCGCGCGAAGCAAGTGACCCCACGGCAAGCGTCTCATCAGGCACATGCCCCGTGACACTCTTTTGCACCAGGGTTTTGAGCTCGCTCACAAAGTCACCCGACTCAAGCTTTAACAACGGCGCGGCCAACGCGATGCGCGTCTGCCGATCATCGGCCGCCCCCGTCACCGAGGTCTGCGGCACCAAATCGACCGTTTGCGAAGGAACGGCACTCACGAAAAACTGCACGGAAAAGTTTTCACTCTCGGTGTTAAAGAATGCCGAAGTGACCTCCCCGGCTCCCGACGCCAGCCACGCCGTCTTCACTTTGATAAAGACAATGCCGCGCTCCTTGTCGGCCGAGACTTCCAGAGCCTGCGTGTCGTAAACCACATCGGTGATCTTCTGCCCCTGGACGCGCACGAGATTGACGTGATCGCGCGAGAGAGGATGTGTGGCGGGGTCTGCGGCTTGTGCGCCGTTTGCGATGAGTCCCGCAGCTGTTACGAGACCGGCCAAAACGGTCTTTAAAGGAAAACGTCTCATTGATTTACGTGTTGTTTGTAATCTGTTAAGGAAACGAAAGCAACAACAATCCCCGAAGCTTTGCCACAGCGGGCAAAGCCTTATCGGTTTATCGAATTTCAGGGAATTCAGTCGACGGACTCGGCTTGTGCGTCAGCAATCGATCGAGCCGGGTCGGTAAAGTTTGCGAGCTCAACAGCCGGATCCGTGCTTTCCGTTTTGCGGATGGTGAGTTGAGAAATCTGCAGACGTCCCGCCGTTACAACATGTCGCATACAGACTGTTATATCGCTGGTTTCGGTCACAGCACTCGCAATCATCATGCGCCGTTCGCCGCTCAGACATACACTTTTGGCCGTCTCGTCCACGGCAGAGGCATGGGGGTAAAAAACGCTTGAGGCATAGTTGCGCACGAGTTCGGAAGCGCCGCGACGCACGTTGGCAGCCATTGCCGCATAAGCTTGCGGCGCCACGTTTTTAAGAAAGATTTCGGCGTTGGCTGCGGCCGTTGCCGGCGTCATATTCAGAAGAATCGACGCCGACTGTGCCGCAAAGGATTCCAGCAGATTAGGACTCACGGCATCGTTCGTGGCGATAAATGTTTGGGTGGCCGCCGGCGACAAAACCACCGTGCGGCTGTTGTCGGTTTTGGTGAGCAACGTGAGCGCCAGAGCGGCATTCGTGATCAGACTCACGCCCAAAGCGGCCACGATGGAACGTCGGATCTGCAAATGGGCGGCGGCTTCGGCCGAAACGGTCTGAATGATTCGCTGCATGGCGTACGCTTTAATGAATGTTTGTGACGCATCAACGGCGTCGAGAGTTCGGTTTCTGTCAATGGCCTCGGAGACTTACCCGATAAAGTGACGTCTGGCGCTTTGCGGCACGCGCAGGAAAAAGTCCGCCGGCAGATGCCAGTACGCCAACGCCACGGCCTGCGCCGTTGAACCCCCGCCTCGGGCTCTTTGCCAACCCCAAGCAAAGAGCACGGCGCCGATCAATCCTGCGGTGAGTCCCGACACAAGCAGACCGGCCACAAAGCCGCCCAAGGCCACGATCACGTAGTCGCTCTCCCAAAAAAGAAGACGCGAGCGCGCGTCGAGCGTTTTCGGCACCAGGACCGGTTGCATTGAATGTCTCTCCGAAAAAAGGGTTGCTCGGCGGAGTGCGAAAAGTGTCCGCGGCATGAAAGCCGTCGGCCGCCTTTCGCACTCGGCGCTTTGCTTAAATGCCGGCGCCGTTAAAGAGCGAATCGACGATCGTGGGCAGCATCAACAATGCCACTGCCGCACCGAGCGCCGTCACCGCCGCAATAACGGATCCGCGAATAAGTCCCGTGCCGAGGCCCACGAGCAGAAAAACCACCGCAATGGTTCTGCCCAGATAACCTCTCGCCCAACCGGAGACAAGCTCATACAAGGACTTGAACTCCGAGCCGCCCGTGGCGGCGGCGTGCACAGGATCAACGGTCAAAAGCAAAGCCCAGACGGCCAAAACCGTCACAAAGCACCACTTAAAAGCCTTTAAGCGCGCTTCGTCCGACATTGAGTTGAACATGCAACGTCTCCTCGGATGGGTTTTACATGGAAAAACCGCCGACTCACCTTTGAGACGAACCTTCGGTTTTTCTTCGACTTCGGCCGAACGACGGGGCAAACGCCTGGCGTTCGGCACGGCGGCGAATTGTTCACACGCATCTTTCGGGCGTCAAGAGAATTTGAGGGCGACGAAAAACAAAAACGGAAAAGTTTTCCGTCTGATCGTCCGAGACTCCGTCGTAGCCGACATCGTCGTAAATCCCGCGCCCCATCGGCAATTCGACGCGACGTCCTCGAGAGAAAATTTCCAATGAAAACGTCAGATTTTTAAGAAATCCGTCGCAGCATGCGCCCGGTTCTGGTAGTCTTGCCGACTTTGTGTTTTTCGAAAGGTTTGACTCGGGCGAATCTCAAGCGGCCTCATCGAATGTGTAATACAAATTGAGCGCCGCAATATCGTCACCTAAATTTGATTTCTTACACAAACAATCAAGATATTTTTGGAAAAAATTGCCTTTTATTTAATAAAAAAGAAAGGCAAGGCTTTTTGCAACCTTATATCCTTAAAATAAATTCAAGTCCCTCTTTACTGTTCGTTTTTGTTCGTTTCAAACCGAACAAAAACGAACACATCGCCAACTTTTTACCTTCTGTCAAATCTCGCTGCTTTGTCCGTCCCGCAGGCCTTTTCACGCAATGATCATTAGCACGTCCCCGGTCAAAATTCAATCCTGAGCACAAAAAAATATTTTTCTCTTCGCTCTTTACAAACTACAGGATTTTCCTTAGATTGCGCACTTCGCTTTTGGATTCAAAAGCGATGCAAAGCGATAGCAAGCATTTTTGCCTGATATCGATACCCGACTCTGCCTTTTGTTATTCAATTCAACAAAAGGAGTTATTCGTGAGTTTGAGTTTTTTTGTACTTTTAAATCAATTGGGGAAAAACCGATGCACAAACCAAAGGATAAAAACTTCGTTTGCGCTCCGCTGCCTGAGTTATCCCAGCACCGTCAGGCCGCACGCATGCGCTGGAACATTCAGCAAATCTGCGACCTTAGAACCGCCGCCACCGTTTTTGACGGCGTTGACGGCGGTTTGCCCAGAGCCCTCATTGATCGCATTCAAAGTTGCGTGCTTCGTGCGCACGAACCGCTGACGCTCGAAAGCCTTTCCGTTGCCATGCGCATTCTGGGCAATGCCCGCGTCGATCGGTTTCGGATGCTTGAGCGCGCCTGCGGTCTCGGACGCATCACCAGCATCTTCATGCAAACGCTTTCGCGCGCCGAAGTTCACGGTCTCAAGGCCTCGCTCGCCCGTCATTTCGTCGCGACACTGTCTTGCGTGCGTGCCTATCGTCAAGTCAACTCAACCCCAAAGGCCGACTGCCGAACGCTTTTTGTTGATGTGACGCCGATGCGCTTGGGCCAACACGGTCTCGTGGAAGCACTGGGCCAGAACCGCAAAGGTTCAGCCAATCGTCTCATGCGCGTGACGATGATGAAAGGCGACAATCGGGTTTCTCATGCTCTGATCCGGACTCAGGCAACGGCGCAAACAACAGTGCGCACCGAAGCCGACGCGTTTGCCTGTGCACGGGCTTGCAGCACCGAACACTCTCACGAGGGGTTATTTGTTTGTTGCCCGCGGCCCGACGCCAAAACGTTACCGCTTCTCGAACCCACTCTGAAGCCCATTGATCCGGTTGCGGCTCTGGCTCAATTCATCGTGCATGCGGTCAAGGCCTACCGCGAAGGCAACAAAGTCGTTGTTATGCTTTCGGACGCCACCGGCGCCGTTGATCCCGTTTTGCTCCAGGAGGCGCTTGAGCGGCATCCGCTTAAGACGGAAGTGGCGTTTGCTTATCTTCCGAGCATGAGATAACCGTTTATTTGCGAACGGTAAAAACGGTCTGCCGAATGGAAATTCTCGGCAGACCGTTTGTGCTCGGTCTAGCTCTTACCTAAACAAAAGCAAATCGAAAACGCCAAATCTCCCAAAGCTTCGGCTCATTCGTCGTCATCATCGTCCTTATCCCGCCAACTGTTAGGAACGATCACCACTCTGTCTTTGACTCTGGCTTTGACCAGATCGGGATGACTGAGATTGATCCAGGGCTCCTTTCTGAGTTCAAACGGCATTTCGCCGCATTCACAGAATTTGAGAACAAAGGCCCTTATCGCAGCCGAAGGCGTCAAACCTACCTCTTTAGCCGTCTCAACAAAGCGACGCTTTTCTTCAGCTGAAATTTTTACATTGAGCGAAACGAGCGATTCAGTCATCGTCATCCGCCTCCTGTTTTGCCACTTCAGACTACGACAGGCCTCATTGTACTTTTTTCTTAAACTATCCTTGTTTCGTCAGTCGCACCGTTTATCAAAAAGCGCCGAATCTACCGCACGCCTTCTGACATTTCTTCAATCTGAGCACCCACGGTTTTCTTCGTGAGTTCAGTCCGGCGCATCGCTTCTTTCGATTCCAACAACGACCGGTTATCTTGACGCTTTCCTTCGCATAATCGCCGAGGCTAAACATTCGAGCGAACAATCTGTTCGAAACGACATTTCTTTGACATACTTTGAGCTTGATTCGAAAGGCGTTTTATTCTCGTCTCGGTTGTCTGGCTAGGTGCGTCATGCCTCATTTGACTCTCAAACACACTTGCGTCTTTATGGCGGTATGCGCCGCCCCGACCGGCAATGTCTCCTTCGAAGGTCGCCTCGCCTACCGCAATCGCTTTCACATTGACGGAAACGAAACGTACACCTGGTCCGGAATCCGCGACGAAACCCACGTTGATTTCTTCGACAACCGCCACGCCGTCGCTGCGCAATGCAAACTCGGCTGGAACTCAACTTCCGGACACGAATTTGCACTGATGCTTGACGGCGAGCTCGGCGACGCAGGCAACGAGCGCTGGGGCGCCGCTCTGCGTTGGACGAAATACTTCTAAACAGTCTGCTGAAGGAAATCCCGGCGCCGCCCGTGTTTCGCGAAACGGTGCTTGAGAGACTCAAACGGACGAACGACTAACGATCAGTCAGGTTCTCCGAGCAGTTTGCCGACCGTTTTGTCGATTCGCTCGGCGGTCTTTCCCCACTTTGTCAGCGTCATGCTCCCAGCCTTATATTTAGCCGTCGAAACAATGGCGTTGTTTCTGTATAGCGTCAGCTCAGCCAGTCCGAGATAAGTCGTCGCGTCCCAAGAACGCCGCATGACATAACTCAAACGGTATTCCGAACTGCAAGCTCCGACATCATCCACAACGGTGGATTTGATGCCTCGACGCTGAAAAGCCGACTGCAGAGACGGAATGGCCGCATCAATCGTCACTTGCGGATTGCGAATAATGCAGACTTCCGTCGGCATAACTTCGAGCGGTGCATGAAGCTGTCCTGTCGTCACGTTGGCACAACCGACCATCAGCGTTGCCAGAGTCAAGGCCACTGACAAACCGATTACTTTGTTTTTCACAACTTTGTCCTCCTGTGTCCGTTTTGCAGCGATTTAGAAGCTGTAGCGCACGGTCATATTGCCCGTGACGCCTTCCCGGTCACCCTCATAGCCCTTGGCTCCGAGATCCACCGCCCAATTGCTCTCCAGAGACGGACGAATGCGCAGCCCCAATTCAAAGACACCCGTGTCGCCTTCCAGGCTCGGTACGTCGAGACTGAAGGAATTCACCGCGCTTTCGGCGTCGCCGTCAAAGACGTGCTCGTAAGCGGCTCCCACCTTCCAGGAGGCGTAGTCGTTGAAGTCGCCCAAGAGACGGGCGCCGGCACGCACAGCGTGCGTCACGGTGCTGTCAAGTTCCAGCTCATCATCATAGCGATTAGAGTGTTTTTTTCAGCTCAGATATGGACGAAGCATATTGGGGACGCACTCCACGGCCTGCTCTAAGGTCTGCAAAGGCATATTGTCTTTGGCTTGGATCGACATGCCCTCCAGCACGATATTCAACGCATCGGCAAGTGCCGATATGTTGGCTTCAGGGGAAATCTCGCCGGCGTCCTGCGATTTTTTCAAACGTCTCTCAAAAAAATCACGAGTTTGAGAACGGAGTTTTTTGACAGCTTCGGCAATGCGCTTTTCCTTGGGCGCAATATTGACGGCAGCCAGCACCACCATGCAGCCGCTTGGATTATCCGGATTCAAAAGAATGGACGCGGCCTCCTGAAAGAACTCGGCTAACGCCACATCAATGGGCTTTGATGATTCCTCAAACTTCTTGAGAACATCGGCCCAGTACCGTGCTTCATAAAAATTCACCGCTTCCAGAAAAAGTTCTTCCTTACTTTTGAACGCAGCGTAGAAACTGGGCGGTTTGATTCCCATTGCCTCGCACAGAACGGCTACAGACGCCGGTTCATAACCAAGCTTCCAGAAAATGCGCAGTGCGGTCATCAACGCCTGATTTCTGTCAAAAGAACGTGGTCTGCCCTTGGTTCTGGGAGAAGATAACAGTGAGGAATTTCCAGCGGTCATTTGGTATCCGGACAAAAGCTCTTGATTTCTTTAGCGAATGATATAGAATTATTTGTGTAGCGAATGCTACAGATTATTTAAGGAGTTCCAAATGTCTGAATGTTGTTGTGCCAATGCCAAAGTTGTTTCTGTTGACGACTACAACGCGGTTCTGGAAGCCGCTCGCAACTACGTCGAAGGCTTGCGGACGGGCGATGCGGATACGGTAGCCAAAGCTTTCCACAAGGAAGCCGTCATGTACGGGCTTGCCGGAGGCAAAACTCTGCTTGGCGGCCCCATCGACAACCTGTATGACTTTGTGCGCCAGAACGGCAGTGCCCCTGAGATCAAAACGCACATGGATGTGCTTGCCATTACTCCCACGACAGCGGTAGTGAGAATCGACATGGAAAAAGATGCCATCGGTGCCGACTACAACGACTACATCACGTTCATCAAACTTGATAGCCGTTGGCAGGCAATCGCCAAGGTTTTCCATCAGTTCAATTGCTGATAATTTCCAATCCTCAAAGGGGGCTTCCCAATAGGAAGTCTCCGTCAATTTTCCTTCGATATGAAAAAGCTGTTCTGTGGTCTCTTGCTTGTGACTTGTCTTGTCGGATGTTCCGGACAGTCACCGGTGGCTCTTGCCAATGGTGATGCCGGAAGAATCGTGCGTTTCACAGCCGACGGACTAACACCGTTCTCATACGGTCCTTTGTTTGCTCGTGTTGATGTCCTTGAAGGAAATCCGGAATTCAAGGTGACAAGAGTGGACAAGACGGGAGATGTTCGATCCGGTTTTTGGGAAAGTACCGAAGGCAAATGGCACTTCACGACGGCAGACGATCATTGGGAGTACTGCCACATTGTGGAGGGTGTTTCGGAGATTACCGAAGACGGTGGTAAGCCGCAGCGCTTTGTTGCCGGGCAGAGCTTCATCCTGCATCCCGGATTTTCGGGAGTCTGGCACGCCATTGAAGCGACCAAGAAGGAATTTGTCATCGTCAATCCGCAAAGTAATGGCAAATAGGAAAAGCAGTTAAGAGGAGAAAATGAGTAAGGTATTGATCATTGACGGCGGCGCAAAATGGCATGGGACAGGCGGAACATTGACGCACAGTTTTGTGGAACTGGCAACCGACGTACTGAACTCATTCGGCCATCAGGTGACCGTGACCACTGTGGACCGAGAGTTTTCGGTTGACGAAGAAGTGGAAAAGATTATCGATGCGGACAGCATCATCCTTCAATTTCCGGCTTGGTGGATGAATCCACCATGGCAGGTCAAGCGTTACCAGGACGAAGTGTTTTTGGATCCGCGCATCAATGGAGGTGACGGACGAACTCGCTCAGATGCCACGCAACTTTACGGACGTGGAGGCGTGTGCGTCAGCAAGACTTATATGCTGAGTTCCACTTGGAATGCACCAAAAGAAGCCTTTGACGATCCGCTGCAGTTCTTTGAAGGAAAAGGAATTGACGCCGTGTTGATGCCGGTTCACAAAACTTTCCAGTTTCTCGGTATGCGGCCTTTACCATCATTCACGGCAACCGACGTATTGAAAAATCCGCAAATTGCTGAGGATATGCAACGGTTCAAAGAGCATCTGAACCGGTATTTCGGGGCATCTCATCACTGCTGAGCGGAAAAGATTTTGAATCTGCGAGGTCTCATTGACGATGCGGGCTGGAAACTAAGCGTCTGCTACGACGATATCGATGTCTCCAGCCCGAACAAGGAGTAGGTCTCTTTTGCAGCAGTGATCGCACCGCCTTAGAAGCTGTAGCGCACGGTCATATTCCCCGTGACGCCTTCCCGGTCACCCACATAGCCCTTGGCTCCGAGATCCACCGCCCAGTTGCTCTCCAGAGACGGACGAATGCGCAGCCCCAATTCAAAGACGCCCGTGTCGCCTTCCAAGCTAGGTACGTCGAGACTGAAGGAATTCACCGCGCTTTCGGCGTCCCCGTCAAAGACGTGCTCGTAGGCGGCTCCCACCTTCCAGGAAGCGTAGTCGTTGAAGTCGCCCAAGAGACGAGCGCCGGCACGCACTGCGTGCGTCACGGTGCTGTCGAGTTCAAGCTTATCGTTGTAGCGGTTATTCAGACTCACGTCGTCGTCATCGAGATACGTGACCATGTAGCGCGCATACGTATCCAGATTCAGGCTCTCGTTGAGACCCCACATTGCACCCAGGCCGACGTGCGCCGACATGTAGAGGCTCTTGGCGTCGTAACTGGCCGAATCCTGCCCGTAGCGACCCGCAAATTCGGTCGTCGCACGACCCGCTCGCAGCGAGCCGTCAACGTAAAGAACGCCGTCGGTCTGATAGCGCGTGGCAAAACCGACGCCGAAGTATTCATGGTCTCCGTCGCCGCGCGTGCCTTCCACGTGGCTGGCGCTGTTGGCCCAACCGGCTTCAACGAAACCGGCCATGGTCCAGTTCGGATTGACTCTCAAGCCGGCGCCGGCCATGAAGGTAACGCCGTCAACGTCCACGTAACTGCCCGTGTTGTAGTGCGTTGATCCGCCCTGCATCACGCCGAAGGCCGTCACTTCGCCCAACTTAGCCGCATCCACCATCGCCGCAATGCCTTCGTCGGCAATGAATTCGGCGCCTTGGTTGATGAACGCGACGGTACCAAGGAGCGACTCGGCAAGCGTCTTGGAGCTTTCAGTCGCTTTCACGGTCTTGTTGTTGAACAACTCATTTTCGCTTGTGAGGCTATTGCCGTTACCCAGCACCACATCGCCTTTAGCCGTGTAGGTCGTCTCAAGGAAAGTGTGGCTTTCCTTGACGGTCAAATCCTTGAACGTATATTTGCCGCCTTCAACATTGATGAGCTGATACGTATCGGAACTGTCAAGGAAATCGTCGGAAGCGATTTCGATCGTAACTCCGTTGAATTCCATTTGGCCTGCATCGGCATCGGTGACGGTCAGAACGGCATTTTGCTTATTCGCTTCGGTGACATTGAGTCCGATCGTGTCAAAGCCGCTGATGGAGCCCACTTTGTTGGTGCCGGACACTTGCAAACGGCTGTTGGTGAGCTCAACGTCATTGCCGCTGCGTGTCGAAGTCCCGTTTTTAACGGAAACGGCGTACACACCGCCCTCAACGATTGCGTTATCCAAAACGATCGTTTGATTGTTGATGCGGGTGCTCACATCGCCATCACCCATGAGACGCGTTCCATAGACGGCGTCGACCGTGCTGTCGGAAACAACGACCGTTTGGTCACTGATCTCAACTTGACCGTCGTCGGCAAGCAACACATAGCTGCCGGCCACATAACCGTCGTTGAATTTCGAATTGCTCACCGACACAACCGTGTTTGAGGACGAGAACGTGCCGCCAGCCAACACTGTGGACTCCACACCGCAAAGTCGATTAACGACGCTCACATCGCTTTGGGTCATCTGCAAGTTTGTCGCATTAACGAGCGTGTTGCGCACTGAAACCGTCTGGCCGTCGAGAGATACACCGCCCACATAAACGGCATTGGCAGACAACGTGACATCGGAAAGGTTCAGTAAGGTGTCAGCCACCGTCGCTTCTGCCTCGGAAACAGCACTCACCCCGTACAGCATCGTTTCTCCGGTAAAGGTGGTGTCGGAAACAGTGACTTGCGTGTCGGAAGCTTTGAGAACGGAACCTCCTTCGAGTTGCGCGCCGATGAGCTGTGTTCTGCCTTCAAAAGCCGATTCGGCCACGTTGACATAACTGTCGGCAGCCATCAAATCCTCACCGAAAAGCAGGACTGCTTGAACGTATGTTGCCTGTGCGTTTGCAGACTCTCCGTCTCCAATCGGAGCTGAACCGTTACTTGCCGTCAGTTTGTACACTTCCAACGAATTGTTGCGTGCTTCGACCCGATCGGTCCCTTCGGCCACAACGGTCATCAGGGACAGACGATCTTCGTCCGTTGTCGTGGCAAGCGTCGACTCGCTGATCCTCATCGCATTGTTTTGCACCGAAACGCTCTCGAGGACCGGGGTATCGTAGCCGTCTTCCCGTTCGGCCTGCACAACAACGGCGTTCAATTCCGTGAGACCCTTGGCAGTGAAGTTGGAAACGTCAAGAACATTGTCGTTCATCACCACGGAAGCGTTTTCGCTCGGGTTCTCCGTTTGATCATAAATCGCGCTGGTAACGGCTGTGCGGGTATGGCTCGTCACTTGATCAAGCTTAACGGTATTGCCGGATATGTCCGCGCTGCCGCCGAAATAAGCTGAGGCACCGTAAGCTTTCAAGGCGCCCTTGAACTCGGACTCCGAGAGCGTCAATTGGTTGCCCGTCATGGTGGCGTCAAGTCCGGTATTGGTGCCGTCGTCATCGGCCATGAGGTATGCGGCCCGCAGAATCCCCACCCCTTCTGATGTCACGCCGGAGAGCGCAATCGCGTTGCCGTTCATCAGCACGGTCGCGTTTTGACTCGAATCCTCTGTCTGAAGATAACGACCGCCGTAGAGACTCAGTTTGCCCGCCGTCACGTTGTTCACCGAAACGGTGTTCTCGGAAATCTCCGCACTTGCTCCTATCCCGGCTCGGGCGCCGTAAATCGTCAGCCCTCCGTCAAAATCCGAATCCGACTGCGTATCGGTGTTGTCAACCGACACGCTGTTGCCGATCAAAGAAACGGACGATGCGGCCCCTCCTGTCACAGATACGCTACCCAACGTTGCCTCATAGGCGTGCACATCCTCGGCAACAAGTCGATTGCCGGTTGCCGTACCCGAATCCGCGTCATAAATCCTCACGGCCGAAACCGACAGGTACGATCCGGCGTTTCCTGAAGCCGGGACCGTCGTGGAGAGACCGATGTTTTCAAGGTTAACAACCGTGGAATCAACCGCAACGTCGCTCATGGTGTCGGCTACGATGCCGTCGACGACCAGAGACTCGCCCGATTCGTTCTGGGCGGTGACGTTTTTCACGACAATGGAGTTGTTCGAAAGCGTTGCCGAGCTGCGAGCGTCCTGCGATTGGCCCGAGCAATCGACCAAGCCGCCGAAGACCATCAAATCTGCACCGTTTAATTGGGGACCGTCGAGCACCAGCGTATTGCCGACGGCCTCGACATTGGTCACACTTCTGGCTTCAAAACCGCTCACCGCAACTTCCAGCGCATTTTCCGCCGTCGCCACACTTGCCACCGAGAGGCTGTTGACCGTCATTTTGTTGCCCGAGAACACGGCTTCGTCGCTGCCGTAAACCACACCTCCCAGCAAGCGTACTCTGGCGTTGTCCACCGTTACACCGTTTGCTTCAAAGACATTTTCCGAGGCGACAACTTTGCCCGCGCTGCTCACGTCAAAACCATGGATGTAGGTAGTTGCAGAATTCGAAACGGTGAGATCACTCACTCTCGTCAGGTTTCCTTGAAGAGCAGCAGTATCGACCAACGTCAGCTGAATGGCTGGAATATAGGCCCGGCCTTCGGTGATCTTGACGCCGTCAAGCGCAAACGTGTTGTCGCTTACCTGCACATCACTGATATGTTCGACCGCAATGCCGTAGACATAGGCCTGGGGCGAATCCATCGTCGTGTTCAAAAGCGTCATGGAGTTGCGCTCAATGCGTGCCGAACCGACGGCCGCATCCGGGCTTTTCTCAGCGTTGGAAACAAATACGCCCCAGGTCCAAAAACCTCCCTGGTAGTCTTCACCCGCGCCCGGATTCGGTTGAGCGTCGGCCAAAACATTGGCGATTTGCGTCACGGAGTTTGTCACCGTCGCATCCTGCACACCCAAAATATTGACATTGGATACGCCGACAAGGCCGACGGCCGTCATCGCCTTGTCACCCTCTAGCGACAACGTCATCGTGTTGCCGTCGGCCGTCGCGGAGTCAACGTTGCTGAACCGAAGGTTTTCGAAGGTGATGGCCGACGGAAACTGCGGGGGCACGCCCGTCATCGTCAAGTTATTGCCGGAGGCCGAGGCGCTTGCTGCCCCGGACAGAAGAATGTGCACCATATCCGTGTCTTCCGGCAGTCCCTCGGCAAGCGTGACATTGTCAAGAGTCAGCGTATTGTTTTCGGCGCTCTGTGTGCTTCCGCTCAGTTCCCAGTAGCGGGGAGCGGTTGATGTGATTTTGTTCGTATCGACAAGATTTTCATTGCGCACCGAATCGCCGACGTTCTTGGCCGCAGCGTTTGCCTGAAACGCAACAGTGAGTGCGGCGGCTACCGCCAGAGAAAGGATGCTGCGTTTTGCGCTTGCATTCGAAATAGACATGGTCTCCCTCTTGTTATAAAGTCGCCTCGTTTCAAAACGAGGCACGCCGCTTCGGTGCACTCGAACGGCGGTATCAATCCGCAGTCAAAAAGCCGCCCGGAAGTCTTTCGCTGTCCTGTGTTCCTTCGCACTTTTCCCAAAGCCGAAGATTAGAGCGCCGCACAAAGATGTGCGACGCTCCTAACGTCAGAAGCTGTATCTGACGGTCATATTCCCCGTGACGCCTTCCCGGTCACCCACATAGCCCTTGGCTCCGAGATCCACCGCCCAGTTGCTCTCCAGAGACGGACGAATGCGCAGCCCCAATTCAAAGACGCCCGTGTCGCCTTCCAAGCTAGGTACGTCGAGACTGAAGGAATTCACCGCGCTTTCGGCGTCCCCGTCAAAGACGTGCTCGTAGGCGGCTCCCACCTTCCAGGAAGCGTAGTCGTTGAAGTCGCCCAAGAGACGAGCGCCGGCACGCACTGCGTGCGTCACGGTGCTGTCGAGTTCAAGCTTATCGTTGTAGCGGTTATTCAGACTCACGTCGTCGTCATCGAGATACGTGACCATGTAGCGCGCATACGTATCCAGATTCAGGCTCTCGTTGAGACCCCACATTGCACCCAGGCCGACGTGCGCCGACATGTAGAGGCTCTTGGCGTCGTAACTGGCCGAATCCTGCCCGTAGCGACCCGCAAATTCGGTCGTCGCACGACCCGCTCGCAGCGAGCCGTCAACGTAAAGAACGCCGTCGGTCTGATAGCGCGTGGCAAAACCGACGCCGAAGTATTCATGGTCTCCGTCGCCGCGCGTGCCTTCCACGTGGCTGGCGCTGTTGGCCCAACCGGCTTCAACGAAACCGGCCATGGTCCAGTTCGGATTGACTCTCAAGCCGGCGCCGGCCATGAAGGTAACGCCGTCAACGTCCACGTAACTGCCCGTGTTGTAGTGCGTTGATCCGCCCTGCATCACGCCGAAGGCCGTCACTTCGCCCAACTTAGCCGCATCCACCATCGCCGCAATGCCTTCGTCGGCAATGAATTCGGCGCCTTGGTTGATGAACGCGACGGTACCAAGGAGCGACTCGGCAAGCGTCTTGGAACTTTCGGTCGCTTTCACGGTCTTGTTATTGAACAGATCATTCTCGCTCGTAAGGTTCTCACCGTTACCCAGTACCACATCACCATCGGCTGTGTATGTCGTCTCGATGAATGTGTGGCTTTCCTTGACGGTCAAATCCTTGAACGTATATTTTCCGCCTTCAACATTGATGAGCTGATACGTGTTGGAACTCTCGAGGAAATCGTCGGAGGCGATTTCAATCGTCACTCCGTTGAATTCCATTTGGCCTGCATCGGCATCGGTGACGGTCAGAACGGCTTTCTCCTTATTCGCTTCGGTGACATTGAGCCCGATCGTGTCAAATCCGCTGATGAAGCCCACTTTGTTGGTGCCGGATAGTTGCAAACGGCTGTTGGTGAGCTCAACGTCATTGCCGCCGCGCGTCGAAGTCTCGCTTTTAACGGAAACGTCGTACACACCGCCCACAACGGTTGCGTTATCCAAAACGATCGTTTGATTGTTGATACGCGCACTCACGTCACCGGAGGCGACAATGCCCGTGCCGTACACGTCGTCGACCGTGCTGTTGGAGACCACGACCGTCTGGTTATTGATCTCAACCTGACCGCCGTCAACTAACGACACAAGGGTGCCGGCCACGTAACCGTCAGTGATTTCAGAATTGTTCAACAACGATACGACGGTATTCTCGTTTGTGAACGTACCGCCATCGTTGATCTCCACCGAAACGCCGCCCAACGCATTGCGCTCCCCATTGTCCTTCATAGTGAGCTGAGTTGCCTGCACGAAGGTGTTTTGAACCGAAACGGTTTTGCCAAAGATAGCGACGCCGGCAATCAGAGCTTGTTCACCTTCCATGCTGACATCGCTCAACAGCAGTGTCGAATTGTCAACTTCGACCGTGTTTGGGCTTTGTACGGCAACCGCCTGAATGAGGCCGTATCCGGTGACCGTCGCCCCGGAAATGGAAACGCCGGTTCCGGAAACAACACCCCGGTTTTCAGTCGTCAGATTCACGCCCTCCAATGCCGTGGTCCCGGCAAACGACGAATCCTCGACGACCATTGAATTGTTTTCAACCTCAGCCTTCATTGCAACAAGATCGACCGCGAAGACATTGTTCGTTCCAGAGAAATTCGTCTTGGAAACAGAAACGCTGTTTCCCGAGGCAACGCCGCTGTTTTCCGTCCGTTGATTCACGCCCTCCAACACCGTGGTTCCCACAAACGACGAATTCTTGATGACCATCGCATTGTTTTCAGCCACAGCCTGCGTCGCATCAAGATGGGCCGCTACGACAATAGTCTCCGCAGTGCCTTGATCATTGCTGGCGGTAAGTCCGGAAACCTCAAGCGTATTGTTGAGCGCCCGCGCTTCACCGGCGTCCGAGGCACTGACCGACATCACATAACTCTCACCCGAAAGCGTCGCGTCCGTCATCTCGAGCCGATTGCCCTGCATCAGGATGTTCTGTCCGTAGACTTCTTCATCGCCGTCAGTAAAGAACGACCGTGCGGCGACAAATTGAAAGTAATTGCTTGCCGTCACGCCTTCGGCAATCAGCGTGTTGCCGTTCATCACCACATCAGCTTGATCAGCCGTCACATAACCCACATAACTCGCGCCTAGAGCAGAGAAATGATCGGCCGTTACGTTGCGGAGCTCCACGGCGTTGTTCGAAACATCGGCGCTGCCACGGATATCGACTTCGGCTCCCGCTACACCAAGCTGACCGGTAAACTTGGAATCCAAAACGCGAGCCCGATTGTTTTGCAGCGTAACCGTTGAGGTGTCCGCCCCGCTATGGTAGGCCTCGTCCCCCAAACCGGCGCGCGCCGCCCAAAGATCGGCCTCCGGTCCGGTGTTCGTGACATTCTCCACTTCAAGCAGGTTGCCGTTCATCACAACAGAAGCGTTTTGTGTCGAGCCGACCGCCCAATAACGGCCGCCGTACAAACGCAGATCCGCGGTCGTCACATTCTTCACCGACACTGCGTTGCGGGAGATTTCGGCGTTGCCGGTTATCGCAGCGCGCGCACCGTAGATCGTCAGACCGTTTTCAAAATCCGTACTTTGCATCGTCTCGGAATTGCTCAGCTCGACCTTGTTGCCGGTCAAAGAGACCGACGCGGTGTCTTCACCACTCACGTACGCCGCCGAAAGAATTGCCGAGTGAACGTGCACATCATGGGCCGACAGAAGATTGTCGCTTGCCGAGACCGTTTCGGCATCGGACACCGACACCGCACGGGCCCACAAACTCTCGGTCTCGTAGGAAGAGCCGGCATCCCACGGCGACAATGTGATTTTGTCCAGCGTGACCGTCGTCGCATTGGCCGACACATCGGCCACATCGCTTGTCTGAATGCCGTAAACCGTGAGCAATTCTCCCGATACGCTTCCCGCGGTGACGTTGGCTATCTTCACCGTACTGTTGGCAAAGACCGCCGAATCGCCGTCCAGGAAACGACCGCCGCGAAGAATCAGGTCGCTGCCGTTGAGCTCAATCCCGTCAGCCATGTAGGTATTGTTTGCGGCCTCAGCCCGACCGAAGCCATTGACCTCCATGCCCTCGACACTGGCAAAATCCGTCGATGAAAAGATAAGACCGGTCACCGTTGTCTCATTTCGGTGAATTTGAACCTCGTCGGCACCAAACGCGGTCACACCGCGAAAATGACCGTCGTCCGTGGTGATCGACAGATTTTCAAGAACAAATCGGTTGTCCTCTGCAACAACCGTGTTCACCTGCTGACTCATGACACCGTCGACATAGATCTCCGGTGCGTCAATTTTCGTGCCGCTTAACGTCAGGCTGTTTCCCGAAAAACGCACGGAACTTGTCATTCCCGCATCGGCGCTGAGGTTGTCGACAGAAGCCCCCCAGGCCCAGAACGCGCCTAGGTCCTCAACTGAGTCGTCGGAAGGATCGACGGTCACGTTGATCTCAACATCATCGATCACCGTCTCGGAGTTTCGGATGGTCGCTTCGCCGATCCTCGTGGCCAAAATGTTCGAAAAAGCATAGCTTCCGGCCGCATCAGCACTTGTGTTCAACGCCACTTTGTTTGCGTCGGCCTCAAGCGAATCGACATTGTCCGCCCAGACGTTCATTACCAAGACAGCAGAAGCGAAAGTGGAGGTTTGTCCTCCGACCGTCATTTGATTGCCGTTTGCAACGGCCTTGTCGGCATCGGACAGATAAATGTGCGAGACCGGAATTTGGTCCGGCAGCTGAACGGTGCCGTTGGCGTCGTTGATCGTCAACGCATTGCTTTCCGCCGTTTGTTCGGCTCCCGTGAGAACCCAGTACTGTTTACCCGACTGAGCGGAATAGTTGGGCGCCTCGTCCGCAACGACTTTGCCTTGCAGGGTATCGGCGGCACTGGCTTGAACCGACAGAGTAAGTGCCGCCGCGACCGCCAGCGACAAAAGCGTGCGTTTCGTACGTATGTTCTCAATCAACATCGATATTTCCTTTCTTAAAATCTTTCCACAGGTCAATCCGAAGAGCTTCCTGCGTTTCGATTTCCGCACAATCAATCAGAAGCTGTAGACCAATATCCCGTTGCCGCTCACACCCTCGCGTTCGCCGAGGTAACCCTTGAGGGCAAACTGCAGCGTCCAGGGGCTCGTTTCACTGCCGGGCTTCACAGAAACACCCAGTTCACCGATGACGCTGCCGCCGTCCATTTCAGCTTCCGTAATCGAAACCCCGTCAACGGTGCCGTCGGCTGCTCCATCAAACATGTGTTCGTAGGCAATCCCCGCCTTCCAGTTGACGGCGTCCGTAAAGCCGCCTTTGACACGTGCACCGATGCGAAGCGCATGCGCAACCACCGAATCGAGTTCGGCTCGGGACTGCGCCGCATCGTTCAAATCCACCGAGTCGTTGTCTAGGAACGAGAACGTGTAGCGCGCATACATGTCGGCCGTCACGAAATCGTTAAGCGGCAATTCGTAGCCCGCAGCCATGTGCATGGTGGCATAGAAGACGTCAGACTCATAATGAGCGCGATCACCATCCTCGACAAAGCTGGCGGCAAAGTCGCTGCTCGCGCGCCCCAGGCGAACGGCGCCCTCGCCGTAAAAGCCGCTCTCAAAGCGATAACGGGCCGCCAAGCCGACGCCAAAGTAACTCAGATCAGTGCTGTTCTTGGCGATGTCGCCCTCGGAATTGCCCCATCCGCTTTCAACGAAGCTCGCAAAGGTAAGATTGCCTTGCTGCACTGCGGCGCCGGCAAGCAGCGCAAAGCCCGAAACGTCCACGCCTGACAAAGCGTCGTAGTGCATGGAGCTCCCCTGCATAACCGCAAAGGCGTTGAGACCTTGTTTGCTGCGGGCGGCAAATTCCATGGTCGCCAAACCGTCGTCGGCCACAAACTCGGCCCCCTGGCGCACAAAGGCGGCCGTGCCGAGAAGCGACTCACTCAAACTTGAGGCCGATTCAGTCGCCTGCACCTTGGCCGAAGCAAGCACATCCGAGTCGGTCGTCAAACCGTTGCCTTCGCCTTCCGTGACAGTAAAGTCAACGTTTTGCGCGACTTTCTTGATAAAAGTCCCTCGCAGTTCAACAGTGGCATCCTTAACCGACAAATTTGCTCCATCAACGGCCTCAATCAACTTGCCTTGTTCAAGCACTTCGGCACCGCGGATCACAATGGTGGAACCGCTGATCGCCGACTCACCGCCCGTCAGAGTCAAAACGCTCTGATCTTTGTTTTGTTCTGACAGCGTCAAATCCAGCGTTTCAAAGCCGGCGATTGTGCCCGCTTCATTGTGCCCGGCAAGGACCAGAGTGTTTCCGGCAGCCTGCATATCCACAGGCAATGAGCCGGAGTTCGATGACACCCCGCTGACAGCGCCGGTGACCGTCGCATTGTTCATCACCACCCGGTTATTGCTGTAGACACTTGAATAGTCGCTCCCGAGAAAGCGCATTGACCCAGCATTGGCACCGACCACGGCCATCACATCGCCGTCAACAACCGTACCCTCGGTCAAAATCACCGTATTGCCCCCGGCATTGATGTGAGAACCCTGGAGGTTCGCGCCGGTCACGTCACCCTTGATAGTGGAACTCGAAATCACAACGCCATTGCCCTCGGCGTTCACCGATCCCGATGAATTCCGATTTTCCACCAGAGCTCCGGTGATCGATCCGGTCAAATCAATGCCGGAGACTTCGACTCTGTTTCCGGAAGCGTTCGCCTGCGCACTGTCTGAGTCAGACCGCTCAATCTCGACTTGCGCTCCGTAAAGTGTGCCCTTTATCGCGGTATCGGCTCCGCCGGAAACTCTCAAAAGATTGCCATCGGCAACAGCTGTCGTCAGAGCCCGCGCAGAGGCACCCAACAGTAACAGCTGAATGGAACCGTCGGTCTCTTCCAGAGTCAGAGTCAATTGAACCTGATTGTTGTCGGCAACAGCGGTTGAATCTTGTGCAACCGCCGTTGCTCGTCCGCCATAAATACCCAAGGACGATGACTGACCGACCGAACCGGAGATGCTTCCCGTCACCAGATTTCCCGAAGCGCTTGCCTGTGCGGACTGTGAATCGCCGCTTGCACCTCCGGCCATTGCAAGGCCTCCTTGAATATCCAGAGTGGAATTCGATACCGAGGTTGCAATCTCAAATGTCAGACGATTGCCGTCGGCAGACGAAACGGCTTTCTGTCCGTAGGCCGCGGCACTGCCGGCAATCATGGATATGAACGAATCACTGACACTTTCGAAACGTCCCGACACCTCATTGCCCGAAGCACTTGCTTGAGCAGACACTGACGGCAACGCGACACTTAAGCTGTCGGCTACTGAGTTACCCCCGATAACTGAAAAACCATCACTGGAATCATCACCGGAATCATCACTGGATGACAAAGAGGAGATCTCCAAATCCAATTGATTGCCATCGGCGAGGGAAACCACATTCTGTCCGTTGGCCGCGGCACTGCCGGCAAACATGGATATGGTCGAATCACTGACACTTTCGAAACGTCCCGACACCTTATTACCCGAAGCGCTTGCCTGTGCGGACTGCAAATCGCCGCTTGCACTTTCGGCCGCTGAAAAACCGCCGTAAAACTCCAAAGTGGAGTTCGATACCGAAGTTGCAGTCTCAAATGTCAGATGATTGCCTTCAGCAAATGACACGGCATCCTGCCCATAGGCCCGAGCATTGCCCGCAGCCATAGCCAAGTCCGAATCACTGATGATTCCGAAATTCCCCGTGACCACATTGCCCGAAGCGCTTGTCTGCGCGGACAATGACAAGAAATCGTCGTCTGTGTATCCGGCCAGCGCCGTACCTCCGATAACGGTGGTAGTCGGAGCCGATGCCAGACTGGAAATTTCAATCGTAAAACGATTGCTGTCGGCCACCGAGACCGCATCCTGCCCATAGGCCTCGGCATTGCCCGCAACCATGCGTATGTACTGCCCGGTCATACCGCTCACTCTTCCATTCACGCTTCCGAGAAGTCCCGACACCTCATTTCCCGAAGCGCTTGCCTGCGCAGACTGGACCTGAGAAGCACTGCTTGTGCTTCCGGCTGCCGAATTGCCTCCTGTGACAGTAAAGTACGGATTGGATGACAAAGTGGTGACCTCAAACGTCAAGCGATTGCTGTCGGCCACCGAGACCGCATCCAGCCCATCGGCCTTGGCACTGCCTGCAGTCAGATCAAAATCCGAACCACTGACGCTTCCGAAATATCCGGTCAGCACGTTGCTTGAAGCACTTGCCTGCGAAGACTGTGGCATCGGGTCACCGTATTCGTTTTCCGCATTCGACTCACCGGCATGAATGCTTAAGAACGGATTCTGTGACGACGAACCCGCTATCTCGACAATCTCAATTCTCGTACTATTGCCGTCAGCGACCGAAACCGCATCCTGGCCATAAGCCCGGGCTCCACCCCCATACACTTGGATTTCCGAATCGGCCCCGACGGTTCCGAAAACTCCCGTGACTTCATTATTTGAAGCAATGGCCTGTGTGGCTTTCTGCTCGGTGTCGGAAGTCGGCTGTGCCGTGGCTCGACCGCCATAGAGCCTCAATTCCTCAACCTCATACTCATCGAAACCAACGGTGACTTTGTTATTCAAAGCTTCTGCCGATACGCCGGTCACCTGAGCCCCGGCGACTTGCATCTCCCGAGCTTCCGCTGTCCCGACGCTCATCGTTACCCATGAGCCTGACGCCGTGCCTGTCGAACCGTCAACGACCGAACCGTAAAAGCCCGTACTTTCTCCCCACGACAAGACATCAAGCGTTTCGACCGTCACATTGAGTCCGTTGCCTTGGGCAAGTGCATTTGAACTAGACTCGACCGAAGCTCCGGTCCATCGCCCGGAAGCCGTAACGTTTTTTGCCTGCACGCTCAATATATTGTCGGAGGCTTGAGCCGACGTTTGAACCGTTTGAACTTCGCTGCGAGCAAACACCTCTGCTGCGGCAAGCTCAGCAAGGGAAAAATCCTCACTCAACGCAAGCGTCAGACTGTTTCGGATTGCCGAAGCACTCCGAGTGCCGTCAACCATCACGGCCGCAGCAGAAGCACCGGACCGGATTTGGCCTTGGTCAAGATTCAAAGCAACATCCTGCAAGACCGGTTGTTCGCCGCTTGCCTGCTCACCGATAACTTTGTCCAAGCTGGTTTGAGTCCAAGGAGCCGCTGCCGACCCGTGACTGAAAGTTGTCAAAACAGCAGCCACAGCTGCAGCAATCAGAGATGGTTTATTCATTTCTTATCCGGATAAATCGTCTTGGATTCTCGAGTTTTCGGGTGATCAAACCGAAAACACACCTGCAAAGCAATTTGCCTGAATCGGCAACAAGCGACGATAGCTTGAAAATTCCTGGAGATTATGTCGCGAAATAGGTTCGTCTAGCTTTGCCGTACTGTCTTTTTTCGAAAAATGTGGTATGCAACGCGTCACTTATCCTCTCCCCGGTTTTTGTACCGGTCCGCGATCTGCCGCAAATCAAGAACCACAGAAAAAAAACAACAAAAACAATGCATCGGCACGCCTGAGGACACATAAAATCTAGCTTTGTTTTTTTGCCAAATTTTGCCCAATCAGTTTCCATGCCCCGACATACGCTTCTGGCTTCTGCCGTCCTTTTGGCCATGACTTTTCAGGCTCATGCCTGGAGCCTCAACTCCGATATCTGGTACTACGCCGATCAGGTTTTAACCGGCTCTCAAGCCGCCTCCGAACCAGTCGACAGTACGCTCTTTCCGTTGGCAAACCCCGAAGCCGGCCATATGCCCAATCTTTGGGTTTCCGCCACATTAGGCCACGATTTGGCCGGCAATGAAGTTCGTCTTGACAATTCGACGCTCACCGTCAGCCGCCCGCTCGGCTCCGAACTGACTGCAGGCAGACTTTCAGCCGTTCAGGTGACCGGAGCGTCAGACATCGGAACACTGTATCTGAGAAACAACACGCTCAAGCTCTCCGGGGCATTGGCTGAAGATACAGACACCTATGAAATCGCCACGGCACTGATAACCGATCAAACCAATATTGATTCGCTCACGGCAAGCGGCAATCTTCTGGAAATCGATCAGGCAAATCTCGCGTATACCCGTCAAGGCAGCCTTCCGGACATCGGAAGCTTTTTAAGAGAGAATCTCTCATCGGTAACAATTGGACAGCTCGCAGCTGATCACAACGCCGTCCGCATCACCGACTCCAAGCTGTCGGTCAACGTGTATGCGCTCCGTGCCAGCGTCACCGAGAGCGCGCAAACACTCGACAATTCCGTTGCGATCCAGGATTCCGCGTTCGTCGGTGACCGTAGCTTTGATGTCGCCGCCGTCAGTATGCTCGGCTCAGAAACAGGATCCCTTGCGTCTCAACAAAGCTCCGTCGTCATCAGCAACGTGACGCTTGACGGGCAGTCATCCTATTCGATTGAAGCGGATCAACTCCAATCGGCAATCTCGGTCTCCTCGTCTGACGCCAGCGTGATACTCGATAATTTTCAAACCGACGCAAACGCCACAGGACATATCTATGCAAGCCGCGTGCAGGGACGTCACAATGCCGAGGCTTTAAACGGCCGTCTCGACATCCGACACTCCTCAGTCACAGGCACGTTGAGAGGCTCGCTTGTTTCGCTTTCTTTGTTGTACGGCGATACGTCTTTTGGTTCCGTTGTAGCTCACAACAATGCTCTGGAAGTAAGCGACAGCACGTTGGGTGAGAATTTGTCCGAAGACTCTGCCACCGCATACGGCGTCGAAGCAACCAGCGGAACTCCGGCTTCGTTCGAACTGCACTCCAACCGTGTTTCCATCAGCGACTCGACCATTCAAGGCAGTTGGCAAATCGTCGGTGCTTCAGCTTCCGGTGACATTGACTTTTTCAACCCTCAGCAATCAACTGCCGTCTTTACGAACAACGCGGTCATCCTTTCCAACGTGAAAATGCAGGAAGGCGACGCGGATATTTCCGGTATCAGTGCCGAGAATCTCCTATCGGCGCAAGCAGTCGGAACGACCATTCAGATTGCGGGCTCCGAAGCCAGCTCGGTCTACGGCGTCAGACTCAATTCCGTTGATTCAGCTTCTATAGAAAACACGACCGTCGCCGTTACTGACCACTCCGTCATGAACACGATCATCGGCGTTTCAGCCAGAAGCAGCGATCGTGTCGATATCGTCAACACCTCCATTGTCATCGCCGATTCGACTGTTAAGGGAACCGTATCGCTTGCCCGATTGGGAGGCGAAACGTCTTTGGGGACCTCTTCGGGCAATACGCTGACGCTTTCCAACGCAACCGTAGGCAGCGTCATGGGTGTATACGGCGGCTACAGCTCACAGGACTCATTCGGTGAGGACAGCCGCCTCATCCTGTCCGGAAACAACACCGTTGACAATTACCTCACGCAGTTTGACAACGTCGACTTCTACGTCACAAAAGAAAATGCCTCAGCTCCGATCCTGACGCTCGGTGCGACCAGTCAAGACGATCTGTCCGTCAGTACGCTCAATGGAAACGACTCGGCCGTTTGGAACTTGTCCGGAACTTCCGTCAACATTCATGTCAGCGGCCTGAATCCGGGCGACAGCTTTGAACTCATCGACCTTGCCGAAGGCCAGACGATTGCAGTTTCCAAGGACACCGTCTTTAGCAAGTCGGACACTTTCACGACCGAATCGTGGAACGTTGCCGAGGACTCGACGCTGAGCGGCACGATCTCAAGTGACACGCTCAAAGACATTCTCGACGCAAGCTCCTACCGCAAATCAGCTAATTCGAGCGCTTCAACTTTGTCGGAAAGCATTCTCGGTTCTATGGCAATGATCAGCCAGGCAACCGAGTTTGTTGCCGATGAAGGCCTGCTGATGGCAGAGTCGTCGGCCCGTTCCGATGCAACGACACTTTTCGGCGCCATGTACGGCGGAAAGTCCTCTTATGACACCGCAGGCGACCTGGATCTTGACAGCATGCACCTGATCGTCGGCGCTTCGACCCGCGTTTCCGACACGGTGCTTGCCGCCTTCTTCGAAGCTGGCTGGGGCGACTCGGACAATCGCTACGGAGCCTCAAGCGGCAATGCCGATCATGATTACTACGGCGTCGGTCTGGCGTTGCGGCACTTTGTGAGCGACACGTTCTTCCTGGACGCCTCGCTGCACGGCGGTATGTCTTCGACCGATTATTCCGGTCGCTATGCCGCCTCCGGAGCCAGGTTTGACGACAATTCTTTCTTTGCCGCAGCGCACCTCGGAGCCGGCATGCGATTCGCGCTCACGGATACGCTTATGACGGAAGTCTACGGACGCTACGCTCTTAACTGGCTTTCCTCGGAGAGCATCCGTATTGACGCTGCCGATCGCTCGACTCTGGAATACGACGACGTCTTCGTTCACACGCTGCGCTTCGGTACCCGCCTACGCCATCAACTGACCGATCAGTTTGCCTGGAGCGCCGGTCTTGCTTACGAGCGCACGCTGCAGTCCGACCTCAAAGCCGATGTCAATACTCTGGCTATTGACGGCGTCTCGCTAGAAGGCAATACGGGCGTCGGAGAACTCTCGGCAACCTATCGAAAGAGTGCCGATTCGCCTTGGGCTGCTTCTATTGCGCTCAAAGGCTACGTCGGTCAACGTCAGGGTGCCGCCGGCCAAGTTCGTCTCGACTATCGTTTCTAAGATTTTCACCATGCGTGCCAAGGATCGGGGCAGATCCTTGGCTAACGATAGCTTGGTCCAAACAAAACGCCGCTTCAAAAGACTGTCCTCTCGAGGCTTTTGCGAAGCGGCGTTTTCTTGAATAACTCAGTTGGAATTATTCTGCCTCCCCCTTCTTCATCGTCTCTGCAAAAGCGACGCAGGTAATGATATTTTTGCTGCCAAAGCAACGATTGCAAGATATGCAACGC